>Ga0208887_100066_pt1 | contig 96225 bp, 98 predicted proteins | sample LakWasM106_HOW12_2_FD_183924 | JGI IMG/M metagenome (GOLD analysis project Ga0208887, IMG submission 183924) | Freshwater sediment methanotrophic microbial communities from Lake Washington under simulated oxygen tension - Sediment Metagenome... | ecosystem: Environmental > Aquatic > Freshwater >...
TTCCACCTTTTTGCCGACAACCATCATCAAGTCGGCAAACTCATCAATCACCACCACAATAAACGGCATTTCATCCAATGGCTCCGGATCATCCGGCGTCAGGCTGAATGGATGCGGAATCGGGTTGCCTTCTTTTTTCGCTTCTTTGACTTTCTGGTTATAGCCGGCAAGGTTACGTACGCCCAGCATGGACATCAGTTTATAACGGCGCTCCATTTCAGCCACACACCAGTTCAGGGCGTTACCGGCCTGACGCATATCGGTAACGACCGGTGCCAGCAGATGCGGAATACCTTCATAGACCGAAAGCTCCAGCATTTTCGGGTCAATCAGGATCATGCGCACCTGGCTGGCATCTGATTTGTAAAGCATGCTCAGAATCAGCGCGTTCACCGCTACCGATTTACCGGAACCTGTTGTACCGGCAACCAGCACGTGCGGCATCTTGGCAAGGTCAGCTACTGCCGGCTTGCCCGAAATATCCTTGCCCAGCGATATCGCAAGTGGAGAATGCACATCTGCATAGGCCTGGCTGCCCATGATTTCGGACAGATGCACGATCTGGCGTTTAGGATTCGGGATTTCCAGCCCCATGCAGGTTTTGCCGGGGATGGTTTCCACCACGCGCACACTGACCACTGACAAAGCCCGCGCCAGGTCTTTCACCAGATTGGTGACCTGGCTGCCTTTAACGCCGGGGGCAGGCTCCAGCTCGTAGCGGGTAATCACAGGGCCCGGCTGCGCAGTGAGTACTTTCACCTCGATACCGAAATCCATGAGCTTGCGTTCGATCAGGCGTGACGTGAAATCCAGCGTTTCGGCTGACGGCAGCTCAACATTGCTGATAGCTTCATCCAGCAGGTGTATAGGCGGCAAAGGAGAATCCGGGTGCGCTTCGAATAACGGCACCTGCTTTTCCTTCTGTACGCGAACGCTTTTCGGGATTTCCAGCACAGGCGTCTCGATCTGCACCGGCTCGCGGTCTACAGTACGCGCACGTTCGTTCAGCACAAACTCGGTACGCTCCTGCTTAACCACTTCACCGGCTTTCCGGTCTTGCCAATCCTGCCATTTCAGCTTGGTAAACTCATAACCGGCAATCAGGCCGGCACCGAACTTTTCGATGATCATGATCCATGACCACCCCGTAAACAGGCTGAAGCCAACCACAAACATCAGCAGCAGCAACATGCTGGAACCGATATAACCAAACAGGCTGCGCAGGCCGCCATCCACCGCAGAACCCAGCATGCCGCCGGGCGCAAGCGGCAGGCTCGCCGGCAGCGTCAGCAGGTGACCGGCTTCAAGCGCGCTTGAAGCCAGCAGCAGCAAGGCAAAGCCGATAAAATTAAACAGCAGGAATGGCTTCTCGCCCTGGTCTACCGCCTCCAGCTCCAGGTATACAAACCACATGGCATAGAATGCCAGCACCGCCCACCACCATGCTGAAAAACCGAATATATACAGCAGCAGGTCAGACAGCCAGGCACCGACACTGCCGCCGCTGTTATTGATGACCGCGTTGTCCTGGGCCATGTGTGACCATGAAGAATCATCAGGGTGATAAGTAAAAAGAATGACCGTAATATAAAGGCCAACCAGCACCAAACCCAGCCACCAGGCCTCTTTTATAAGCGTTCTGGCCAGTGCGTTTGATTTAGTGACCTCAGCCTCACGCCTGGCATTGGCCGGTTTAGATTTTTTGAAAAACAAGATAGCAAAACCTTAGCTTATTTACTGTTGGATTTAATTATAGCAGTATCAAAGTCAGTGCGTAGCGATTAGAATATCAAACTGATTTCAACTGTAAATATCATGGAGTTTCGCAATGGATATCGGTATAAAAGAACAGGATAGAAAAAACATCGCACAGGGTCTGTCACACCTGCTGGCAGATACTTATACACTTTATCTTAAAACGCATTATTTTCATTGGAATGTTACAGGCCCCATGTTTAACACCTTGCACCTGATGTTTGAAACACAGTACAACGAGCTTGCGCTTGCGGTCGATCTCGTTGCAGAACGCATTCGCGCATTGGATGTCTATGCTCCGGGTACCTATCGTGATTTTGCCAAGCTGACTTCCATCAAAGAGACCGAGTCCGTACCTAAGGCACAGGACATGATCGCGGAGCTGGTGGCAGGTCACGAAGCGGTCTGCCGTACAGCACGCAGCGTATTTCCGAGCGCTGAAAGCGCATCTGATGAAGCTACTGCAGACCTGCTCACACAGCGCCTGCAGGTGCATGAGAAAACAGCATGGATGCTGCGTAGTTTACTTGAGAAGTAGTATTAACTCCGATTCATGCATTCACCCCGATTTTAGTATCAATATCAATTTAGAAAGCAATACACTATGGCAACACGTCACGCCAAATTACTTATTTTAGGTTCTGGCCCTGCAGGCTATTCTGCGGCAGTATATGCAGCACGCGCCAACCTTAAACCCGTACTGATTACCGGTATCGCCCAGGGCGGCCAGCTCATGACAACGACTGAAGTCGACAACTGGCCGGCGGATGCTGACGGTGTTCAGGGCCCGGAGCTGATGGAACGTTTCCAGAAGCACGCTGAACGCTTCAATACCGAAATGATCTTCGATCATATCCACACCACGCATTTGAATGAAAAACCAATTCGCCTGGTCGGTGACAGCGGCGAATACACCTGTGATGCACTGATTATCGCAACCGGCGCATCAGCAAAATACCTGGGCTTACCTTCTGAAGAAAAATTCTCAGGCAAAGGTGTTTCCGCCTGCGCCACCTGCGATGGTTTCTTCTATCGCAACCAGGAAGTCGCAGTGATCGGCGGCGGCAATACCGCGGTTGAAGAAGCGCTGTATCTAGCCAATATCGCCAGCAAGGTGACACTGGTACACCGCCGCGACAGGTTCAAAGCCGAGGCGATCCTGGTAGACAAACTCATGGCGCGCGTAGCAGAGGGCAAAATCGTACTGGAAACCTTCTCAACCCTGGACGAAGTGCTGGGCGACAACACCGGGGTAACCGGCATGCGCATTAAAAACGTGAATGACGGCAGCAGCAAAGACATCGCGCTGCAAGGCGTATTCATAGCGATTGGCCATAAACCGAACACCGATATTTTCGAAGGCCAATTGGAAATGGAAGGTGGCTATATCGTGACGCAGATGGGCCGTGCCGGCAATGCAACAGCAACCAGCGTACCGGGCGTTTTTGCGGCAGGTGACGTACAGGATCACATCTACCGCCAGGCAGTGACCAGCGCCGGTACCGGCTGCATGGCTGCACTTGATGCCGAACGTTACCTGGATCACCTGAAATAAATGCATGCTGCCTTTCCGGGTATTCATTACCCGGGAAGGCAATTAGACATAAAGACTTAAGTGATGAAAACGCTGCGCGACCAAATCAAGCAAGTCAAATCAAAAATCAAAGTAGAGCCTGTTGAAGCGCCGGTAGCAGCTGCGGAATCCGATGCGGAAACAGCCGATCTATTCCAGCTGGCCGTAAAAGACGCCCGCCCGTTACCCAACGACGTCAAGCATGCACGGTTGCTGCTGTCGCCCAGCAAACCTAAGCCTATCCCCAAACAGTTTATCCTGGATGAACAGCAGGCGCTGGCGGATTCATTATCCGATCACTACATCCCGGCACATGAGCTGGAGACCGGTGAGGAACTGCTGTACCTGCGTGACGGACATTCGCCGGATATTTTAAGCAAGCTGCGACGTGGGCACTGGGTGGTGCAGGGCGCCATAGACCTGCATGGGCTGATCTCTGACGAAGCACGTATTTATGTCGCCAGTTTTCTTAACGACTGCAAAAAACGCGGCTTGCGCTGCGTGCGCATCGTGCATGGCAAAGGCCTGGGCTCACGCAACAAGGAGCCTGTGCTTAAACACAAACTGCGCGGCTGGCTCATACAGCGCGACGAGGTGATTGCCTACGCACAGGCACGAAAAACCGATGGCGGCAGCGGCGCGGTGATCGTGCTGCTTAAATCTCAGTAGGCGCTTGGTTACCGGCCGTAAGCGTTTCGCTACAAGCCCAGCTCACTCAGGCTGGCGTGATCATCCGGCCGACGCCCCAGTGGCCAGAAGAATTTGCGCTCTGATTCCCTGATCGGCAAATCGTTGATGCTGGCATAACGCAGTTCCATGAGGCCATTGGCATCGAACTGCCAGTTTTCATTGCCGTAAGAGCGGTACCACTGCCCGGAATCATCATGCCATTCATAAGCGAACCTGACCGCGATACGATTCAGGTCAAACGCCCACAGCTCTTTAATCAGCCGGTAATCAAGCTCTTTTGCCCACTTGCGGGTTAAAAACTCAACAATCTGCGCCCTGCCGACCGGAAACTCGGCGCGATTACGCCACTGGCTATCAGGCGTATAAACAAGCGAGACCCGCTGCGGGTCACGGCTATTCCAGCCATCTTCAGCCAGCCGCACTTTTTGCGTAGCTGATTCACGTGTAAAAGGTGGTACTGGTGGGCGAGTTTCGGGGGTAATGCTCATAATTGGCTCCCTGCTATCATGTTAATATCGTTACGATTTACCGTCACTACAAATCCGAAGTACGTAGTATTCCATGTGTTAATGCAACCATCTTTATGGATTGCCACGGGCTAAAGCCCTCGCAATGACGAAAGTGATGCATCTCACAATTGACTGTCATTGCAAATCCGAAGTACCTAGTATTCCATGTGTCAATGCAACTACCTTTATGGATTGCCACGGGCTAAAGCCCTCGCAATGACGAAAGTGATGCATCTCACAATTGACTGTCATTGCAAATCCGAAGTACCTAGTATTCCATGTGTCAATGCAACTACCTTTATGGATTGCCACGGGCTAAAGCCCTCGCAATGACGAAAGTGATGCATCTCACAATTGACTGTCATTGCGAGTCCGAAGGACGCGGCAATCTATGTTTTCAGGCTGGCTCATGATGAGACAGTGCTATTCTTCACTCAAAAATCCACCGCTCTGGCGTTTCCATAACTGTGAATATAAACCACCTTTAGCCAGCAGTGTACTGTGGTCACCTTCTTCAATAATGACGCCTTCATCCAGTATCACCAGCCGATCCATGGCGGCTATGGTAGACAGCCGATGTGCGATGGCGATTACGGTCTTGCCCTGCATCAGCTCATACAAGCTGCTCTGGATCACAGCCTCCACCTCGGAATCCAGCGCGCTGGTTGCTTCGTCCAGCACCAGTATCGGCGCATCCTTGAGCATCACGCGCGCTATCGCTATGCGCTGGCGCTGACCGCCGGAGAGTTTCACGCCGCGCTCGCCCACATGGGCATCATAGCCGGTACGCCCTTTTGCATCACGCAGGTTTAAAATGAAGTCATGCGCTTCGGCGCGCCTGGCGGCGGCGATCATCTCGGCTTCGGTAGCATCCGGCCGCCCATACAGGATATTGTCGCGCACACTGCGATGCAGCAGGGAAGTGTCCTGCGTCACCATGCCGATATGCGCGCGCAGGCTATTCTGCGTAACGGATTTGATATCTTGCCCGTCGATCAGGATACGCCCGGCCTCGATTTCATAAAAACGCAGCAGCAGGTTCACAATCGTGGATTTACCGGCACCGGAGCGCCCAACCAAGCCGATTTTTTCACCCGGCCGGATATTAAGCTCAAACTTGTTCAGCAGCAGACTGCGGTTACTGTAAGCAAAATCAATCTGGCTGAAATGCACATGCCCGCTACTTACCTGTAAAGGCTGGGCATCGGGCATATCCACTACCCGATGCGGCAATGAAAGTGTATTGATGCCGTCCTGCACCGTGCCTACCTGCTCATAAAGTGAAGTCATCTCCCACATCACCCAGTGTGAAATACCGTTGAGCCTCAATGCCATCGCCGTGACCGCTGCAACACCGCCGACCCCTACCTGTCCCTGGCTCCATAGCCAGAGCGCCACGCTGCCGCAGCTTAAAATCAGCAGCATGTTCAGCAGGTGGTTGATGGTTTCGATGCTGCTTACCATGCGCATCTGTTTATGCACCGTGCCCAGAAATTCATGCATGGCAGTCTGCGCGTAACCGGCCTCGCGCCCGGCATGCGAAAACAGTTTTACGGTACTGATATTGGTGTAGGCATCGGTAATGCGGCCGGTCATGAGCGAACGTGCATCCGCCTGCTGCTGCGAAACCTTGCTTAATTTGGGTATAAAGTAAGTCAGCGCACTGGCATAGAGTGCCAGCCAGCCCAGGAACGGCCAGATAATCAGCACATTGAAACTGCCGACAACGGCCACCATGGTGGCAAAATAGATCATGACGAATACCAGGATATCCGCAACAATAAACCATACATCACGCACCGCCAGCGCAGTCTGCATGACTTTGGCAGAAACGCGGCCGGCAAACTCATCCTGGTAGAAACTCATGCTCTGGTTGAGCATCAGGCGATGAAAGTTCCAGCGCAGGCGCATCGGAAAATTACCCGCGAGCGTCTGGTGCTTCAATAATGATTGCAAACCGATGAATACGGTACTGAATATCAGCACACCGGCTAGCATCAGCAAATGGCCTTTTTCCTGCGCCCATAACTGATCCGGCTGCACTTTACTGAGCCAGTCCACCACTTTGCCCATCATGGCAAACAGCAAAGCCTCAAACGCACCGATCAAGGCGGTAAGCAGGGTCATTACCAGAATGTAAGGGCGCATACCCTCGGTGCAGCCCCAGGCGAACCGCCAGAAACTCTTTGAGGTAGCCTGGATCGTCTGGCTGGGAAACGGGTTGACCAAGTTTTCAAACCAACGGAACATTTTATGAGAACTTCCTGAAAATATTATTCTGGTGCATGATTGCTTTGCGGCGATCTTTCCAACGAACCACAAACCCGCCGTATCTGGCGCTAATACTACTTACGACTGGCACGCTTGCGATTAAACTCCGCTCAAAATGGCTTGATGATACAAACAGCCTCCGCCGCGATACCTTCACCGCGCCCGGTAAAACCCAGCTTTTCCGTAGTGGTCGCTTTAACGTTAACCTGCGATAACGCTATTTCGCAGTCAGCGGCGATATTGGCACACATCTGCGCAGTATGCGGGCTTAATTTAGGCGCTTCGCAGATGACGGTAGCATCTATATTGCCCACGCTGAACCGACGCTCTTTGAGCAGCGTCACCACATGCCGCAGCAGCTGGCGCGAATCTATGCCTTTATAACGCATGTCGCTTGGCGGGAAGTGCTTGCCGATATCCCCTAATGCCGCCGCGCCCAGCAAGGCATCGCAGATCGCATGCAGCAGTACATCCGCATCCGAATGCCCATCCAGCCCTTTTTCATGTGGAACATCCACGCCGCCGATAATGCATTGACGGCCGGCAACCAGCGCGTGTACATCAAAACCGTGCCCTATTCTCATGTCGATATTTCCTTCTGCATCAGCACTTCCATCAACGTCAGGTCCTGCGGGTAAGTAATTTTCATATTACGCATGGAACCCGTCACCAGCTTGGGCTGCAAGCCCAAAGCCTCCACCGCCTGCGCTTCATCCGTAGGCGCGCCATCAAAAGTGGCCAAGGCTTTATGCAGCAAATCAAAGCGGAACATCTGCGGCGTCTGCGCCTGCCACAAGCCTTCTCTCGGAATTGTTTTTTCTGCCCGCAGGTCGGCATTAGACTGCTTCAGGGTGTCTGCCAGCGGCAACGCCAGCAGGCCGCCGACATCATCATGCTCCAGCGCATCCAGCAGCTGGTTCAACAATGCAACCGTCAGCCCCGGACGCGCCGCATCATGTACCAGCACCCAGTCATCCGCAGCGACATTCGGCCGCATCGCCTCCAGCGTATTCAGCACCGTCTGCGCACGCGTATCGCCGCCTGTGTAATGCAGATTGAGGCGGCTATTGCTATCCAGCGTCAGGCTGCGCCAGAAAAAGTCATCTGCGCTTAACGCAAGGTTGATACTTGAAATGCGGGGACAGGCGAAAAATGTTTGTATGCTATGCGAAACGATAGGCTTGCCGCACAAAGGCAGGTATTGCTTGGGGATGGCGGTAGCCATGCGGTTACCGGCACCTGCGGCCGGGATGATAATGTGAAAACGCGCCATATTGAAAAACTGAACTGGTAGAAATAATAGCTAAATTCTAACATGGCGCCCTGCACTCTCCCCATGCCGGGGCAACTAAAATACCGGCTGCTAAAATGTCAGCCGTTAAAACACCACCCCAAAAAGTACAGCCTGGATACAGCGGAACAGCAGGCATGTCGCATCAGGGCGTTTATTCGTGATCCCAGTAAGGCTCTGCACCAAAGCGTTCAACCAGGAAATCGACAAAAGCGCGAATCTTTATCGGCAGGTTGCGTTTCGGCATATACAGCGCATAAACCTGCTGCTTTGTCGGGATATATTCAGACAAGACCGATTTCAGGCGTTTGGCCTGCAAATCCTTACCGATAATGAAGGTCGGCAGCAGTGCGATACCAAACCCGCTCAGCACCACTTGCGACAGCGCCTCATCATCGTTAATCCGCAGCTTGCCGGAAACCGAGACGGAAACCTCGCCGTCAGGGCCGGTAAAACGCCATAAACCGCGGTCACCGGAATGGATATAGTCCAGGCAGTTATGTTTTACCAGTTCATCGGGAGATTGCGGGATACCGAACTCCTCAAAGTAACCCGGTGTTGCACAAAGGCGGCGGCGTATCGGTGCAAGTTTCCTGGCAACCAGCGCCTGCGGCAAGTCACTGGTGACCGAGATTGCAACGTCATACCCTTCCTCAGCCAGGTCAACCACCCGATCCGTGATGGTCATATCAATGTCCAGCTCAGGATAGCGGCGCAGGAAATCACCCACGGCGGGGGCAATATGCAGCGTTCCGAACGCTACACTCGCAACGATCTTGAGTACGCCGCGCGGCTGGGTGTTCAGGTTATCAATCATCTTATGGGCTTCATCCGCCTCATAACCGATGCGCGTGCAGTAATCAAAAAACGCCGCCCCAACCTCCGTCAGACTCAAATGCCGCGTGTTGCGGTTAAGCAGACTCGCGCCTAAAGCCTGTTCCAGTTTAGCGACAGATTTACTGACGGAAGACCTGGAAACATTGAGCTTTCTGGCCGCGCCAGAAAAGCTCTGCTCATTGACGACGTGCGCAAAAATAATCATTAGATTCAAATCATACATGTGACCATTGTAGCGTGATAAGAAACAGTCATGTGCACTTACGGGTACTTATTTATTTTACGTGAGCCCATTATCATTCAAGCCTGCCCAGCGTACATGCTGAGCATTTTTTTTGAAGTTATGGAATCAATATGGAATTAGAAAAGTTAATCATTTCAGATCAGGACTACGCGCGCTTATCTAAACTCAGAGATAGCCAAATACTGGAAGATGAGCTAAGCAGGGCTGTTTTAGTACCTTCTGACCAGGTACCGCCCAATGTCGTAAAAATGAATGCACGCGTCACCTACCTGGACGAAAGCAGCGGAACCACCAGGGAAGTCGAGCTGGTCTACCCGGAAGAAGCCGATTCAAGCAATGGCAAGATTTCCGTACTTACACCAGTAGGCTCCGCTTTATTAGGCCTGGAAGTAGGCCAGACGATCGAATGGCTGTTTCCAAACCAGCAATCAAGATTGCTGAGAGTCATTAGCGTCATACATACGGTTTAACAGATATGCTTGATTTTAAACTCACTGAATTAAAGAACAGGTCCCTGATCATTTCTGAAAACGGGTCTTTGTCAGATCACATTGAAAACCTGTTCGCAGACCGTGACTGGTTGGCCGAAAGCATGTCTACACATTTCATGTTCGGGCAAGGCGCCTCATCCGCCATGGATTACCGCTGTGTGATATTCGTGATAGACCAGCATTTCCGCAAGCGCTTCAGCGGGCTTATTACTGAAATGAGCTCGGTGATCAGAAACGCCGCTGTACATACGCCTGTTTATTTACTGTTTGAGAACGATGATGACAGCCTGTTTTCAGCATGGCTCAATCACGTTAAAAAGACATTCAAATTGGACACTGGCCAGCATAGCCTGCATGAAGCGATACAGAGCATCGTCAGCACTGAAGCGCCTTGCGCTTCATGATCTTTTTCACCTAAACAGCAGGCTTGTATCCCGAGCAAGCCTGCGCTTGTTAAAACCAGATCAAATTCCAGATACGCCAAAAGCAGCGGCAAGTATTTAGCGGCTTGCAGCAATGCACGACAGGCTCCCTGCTTCAGGCTGATGCCAGCCGCAGGTTCTGGTATACGCCGTCACCGGCAACACTGTTAAAAGCCGATTTTACTCAGGGGTTAATACGTGAAATTAATGAAAAACATTCTGGACGCAATTGACCCCTCTCACCTCTCCGCTCAACCCGGCCACGCCTTAGCGCGAAGAGCTGAACTGGCAAAAAACTGCAATGCCGATATGGCACTGATAGCACACCGCGGGGCGTCGATCATGCAGCGCATCGCCATCGGCTTTACAGCCACACACGTTCTACGTAACAGAAAAGCACCGCTGCTGATCGTAAAAAAACCCGGCACAGGCGCTTACCAAAACCTGCTAATTTCTGTAGATTTCTCGCCCATTACCGAGTTAACCATCAGGACGGCAAGAAAAATCGCCCCCGAAGCAGACATCGTACTGCTGAATGTTTTTGGCGTGCCGTTTGAGGGCATGCTGCGGCATGCAGGTGTTGCGGAAGACCTGATCTACCGCTACAGGATCGAGGCCAGGGAACGTGCAACACGGCAGATCTGCGCGCTTGCAGACAAAGCTGGCTTGCATTCAGCTGATTATTCAGTCGTCATCGAGCATGGCGATGCGGCAGAAATCATTCTGGAACAAGCACGCTACAATGGCAGCGACCTCATCGTAATGGGAAAGCACAGCACCCATATCAGCGAGTACATCCTGCCTGTCAGCGTTACAAAAAAAGTGATGAGCGATGCCATTGCCGATGTGCTGATCGTTGTCGACAGGCAAGGTTCTGTCGCGGGCAGACAGCAAAGGCCGCCTGAGGATGAAATGTCAGGCGCTATCTGATAACGTCGCGCCAGAGCCTTTCCATCAGGCCGGGTGCTTTCATTCTTTCGATCCACCATTTCAGCCCTGCGCCCACCTCACCGCTGCGCCAGGCCAGGTAAAGCGGCTCCGGCTGCCTTAGCTCTTCCACCTGCTTTTCAACCAGCAGGCCTTTTTCAATAGCGTCACGTGCCAGCGGCTCAGGCAGAAAGCCAAAACCTACACCAGCCAGCTGAAACTCGTATTTAGTGCGCATATCAGGCAGCGTCAGCGTATCCTGCCCAAAAATCAGGCCTACGGTACGCGGCTGCATTTTACGCACGCTGTCACTGACCGCGATCGCCTTGTACTGATACAGCTCGGCTTTGCCAAGCGGCTTATCGATGGCAGCGAGTGGGTGCTGCGGTGAAACCGCAAACACGAACTTGGTGGCACCGATGATCTCGGCGCTGTAGCCACCGCCGGATGGCCCGGCACCAGCTGCGGCCACAAGCAGATCCACCCTTCTGTCCATCAAAGCCTCCCAGCTGCCGGACAGCGCTTCTTCCGAAAACCTCAGCCGCGTTAGGTTGGCTACTTTGTAAAACTCCGTTATGTCCTCTATCAGCGCAGTCGGCGAAAAAATCGAATCCATGCCGATGGCAAGCTCCGTTTCCCAGCCACAGGCAACCCGGCGCACCCGGTGTTCAAGGTCTTCTGCCGCTTTCAGCAGGTAACGTCCTTCTTTCAGCAACTCTTTACCGGCGCCGGTCAACGTGACTTTCGGCCCCTGGCGTTCAAACACCTGCACGCCAAGATCCTGCTCCAGCTTGCCGACCGTGTACGAAATTGTTGATGGTACTTTGTGCAGCTCAACGCCTGCCCCGGCAAAGGTACCGCAGCGGTCAATGGCATCAAGTATCAGCAGTGAATCCAGGCTTATTCTGAACATTCGAAATTTTCGATCATAGGTTGATAATTTTTCCGTTTTTCATACGAAAGTGAGCAGTTCATAATACACATCACATTAACGGATGGCGATATATTTAAAAACGTCATGTTTCAAATTATCGCATATAGATTAATGAAGATTCAAACAAATAGATCGGCAAACAGGAGTCATTCATCATGTTACAGGTTCTCAGAAACAGCCAGCGCGGCAGCGCAGACTATGGCTGGCTGCAATCAAACCATTCATTCTCATTCGGCCATTATTACAACCCGGATGAAATGGGGTTCGGGCCGCTATTGGTGATTAACGAAGACCGTGTCCAGCCATCACGCGGCTTCGGTACACATGGCCATGACAATATGGAGATCATCAGCTATGTACTGAGCGGTGCATTGGAGCATAAAGACAGCATGGGCAACGGCTCCGTGATTAGACACGGCAATGTGCAGAGAATGAGTGCCGGTACCGGTGTCCAGCACAGTGAGTTCAATCACTCCGGCACAGAGCTGGTTCACTTTTTACAGATATGGATCAAGCCTGGCGTTACCGGCATTGAGCCTGGCTATGAGGAAAAGCATTTTGATACCGCATCCAAAACCGGCTGCCTGCGCCTGATTGCCTCGCCTGACGGCCGTGATGGCTCGGTGCTGATCCATCAGGACGCGAATATATTCGCATCCATACTGAATAGTGGCGATCACGTGAAATATGGCCTGGCGTCTGGCCGCACAGCATACGTGCATCTGATACGCGGCCATGCTGAAGTTAACGGTTTTGAATTAAACAGCGGAGATGCATTAAAGATCAGCGAGGAAACCCTGATTGATTTTAAAAACGCAGCAGATGCGGAGTTACTGCTGTTCGACCTGCCTTATTAACTTTTTCATCAATTTTTAATTAATCATCTTTAGAATCAGGAGCCATACAATGAACCAGGAAACAATACAGATCGAAACAATACAAATCGAGACAATACAAATCGAAACAATACTTGTTGTAGGTGCCGCAGGCAATAACGGCATCGCAGCCATTGAAGCGCTTGTGAATCAAAACAGCAGCCAGATCAAGGTGCGTGCAGGTGTCAGAAGCGCAGATAAAGCGGCACAGCTGAAAACACGCTTTCCAGCAATCGACACCGTGCTTTTCAACCTGGATGAGCCAGCGACGCTGAAGGCCGCATTTGAAGGGGTATCCAAGGTATATATTGTCCCGGGTAACGTGGAAAATCGCGCCCAGCATGCGAAAAGCGCAATCGACACGGCCGTTGCCGCAGGTACGGTCAAGCATGTAGTGCTGTTATCCGTAGTCGGCGCCGAGTGGGAAGCCATCCTGTTTGCGAAACAGTTCCGCGAGGCGGAGAAATACCTGGAGGCATCAGGCCTGCCCTGGACACACCTGCGCACCATCTGGTTTCAGGATAATTTCTTCGGCTGGGCTGATGGCATTAAAAACGGCACACTGTACTTTGGCATCAGGGATGGCAAACTCGCACCGCTGAATGTCAAGGACATCGGTGAAGCCGCGGCTGTCATTCTGACCACAGACGGCCATACCGGCAAGGCCTATAACCTGACAGGCCCTGAGCTGCTGTCGGGCGATGATATTGCGGCAATCTTTGCACGTGCCACCGGCCATGCTGTTGCTTATGTATCACCGGATGTAAATTCGACTTATGAGTCACTGACTGGCGCAGGCTGGCCTGTGTGGCAGGCAAAAGGCTTGCTTGAGCTGTTTGAAGTGTTTGCATCCAACCAGGCTGCGGTCGTCACGCCGGACGGTGAGGCGCTGCTTGGCAGACCATTAACCAGACTTGAGGACTACATCAGCGCCAACAAAGCCGCGTTTATTTAACTCCAGGCTATTTTTAATCGGCAAATCCGGGGAACTATTACCCGGATTTGTATTCAGTAATCAATTACATCGGAGCCCCATGCATGCAACACCTGCAACAACTTGACTTAAGCAACCGTTACACCAGAACTGCCATGAGCCTGCATTGGTTCATGGCCGTGCTATTGGTTGGCCTGTTTGCCGTTGGCGTATATATGCATGAGCTGCCTTTATCCCCCTGGAAACTACAGATTTACTCCTGGCACAAATGGGCAGGCGTTACCGCATTCATACTGGTATTGGCAAGGCTGGCCTGGCGCGTTACGCATCGCCCGCCGCCATTGCCGCTCAACATGTCCAGATCGGCGGAACTCGCAGCCCATGCCGGCCATGCGCTGCTGTATGGGCTGATGATCGCAATTCCATTGACAGGCTGGTTAATGAGTTCAGCCAAGGGATTCCAGACCGTTTATTTCGGCATGATTCCCATACCGGATTTACTGGCCAAGAACAAAGAACTCGGCAACCTGCTGCGTGAAGTGCATGAGATCCTGAATTTCATACTTGCCGCAGTGGTAACCGGTCACATGGCGGCAGCCATCAAGCACCACTTAATCGACAAAGATGACGTGCTGACGCGCATGCTGCCACGCAGAAAACGCTAACTGGCTCAACATGAATTTAATAAGCATGAATTTAATAACCAAAAAACTTAATAACCAAAGTACTGAAAAACAGAGACATCGATCATGAAGCAGATTATTGCAATCGTGGCAGGCAGCCTGGCATTTACCGCCCAGGCGCAGGCCGTAGAGTTTAACCATATTCAGTCAGAGAAAAGCACGCTGGGTTTTGTATACAAACAGATGGGCGTACCCGTTGACGGCAGTTTCAAAAAATTCAGCGCGCAGCTCAATTTTGATACCGCAAAGATCAGTAGCGCAAAAGCGGCGCTGGACCTGGATGTCAGCAGCATTGATGCCGGCTCCGATGAAGCCAACGACGCGGTAGCCGCCAAGGAGTGGTTTAATACCAAAGCCTTTCCGCGGGCAAAATTCGAGTCCACCGGCTTCAAGGCATTAGGCGGCAACCGTTATGAAGTCAGCGGAAAAATGAGTATCAAAGGCCGTACACAGACCGTTACGGCACCGTTTACCCTGAACCAGCAAGGCAATAATGCCGTTGTGGATGGGGTATTTGTTTTAAAACGTGCAGATTACGCGATTGGTGAGGGGTCATGGTCCGACTTCGGCACGGTCGCCAATGAAATTCAGATCAAATTTCACTTTATCGCAAACGCAGGAAAATAAGCAGCATTTTTATTGATCATTTAACAGGAGACATGAATGAAACGTTTTACATTATTAGCAATTGCAGCAACATTTTCAACCGCAGCACTGGCCGCACCGGAAACCTACGTCATTGAAGGCACGCACACCCTGCCGCGCTTCTCTTACGACCATCATGGCTACTCAACCCAATTGAGCCGCTTCGATAAGACTTCAGGAAAAATCACGATCGACCGTGCTGCAAAAACCGGGTCAGTAGATATCACCATTGACACAACATCCGTCAACACCGGTTACCCATTATTCAATGAGCATATTCAAGGTGAAGATTTCCTCTACACGGCCAAATACCCGAAAGCCACGTTCACCTCAAACACCGTGAAATTCGATGGCGACAAAATTGCCAGCATCGATGGCACGCTGACACTGAAAGGCATCAGCAAACCGGTCACACTGACGGTCACATCAAGCCTGTGCAAACCGCACCCTATGGTTAAAAAAGAAGCCTGCGGCGCCAATGCAACCACAGTGGTAAAACGCTCAGATTTCAATATGGCTAAATACGTACCTTACGTGAGCGATGAAGTCACGATTACGATCCCGGTAGAAGCGATTAAAGAGTAATCAGGTGCATGTTTTGAATGTTCTGAACATTCTGTGCGAACGGGCCGTCCCGCCTATTCTTACTGAATATTCAGAAACAATGGTTAAAAGCGCTCGAAAATAAAAAGCGCCAGTGGTGTGATTGCCACTGGCGCTTTTTTATGCGGGCTTGCGCCCTGAATCTGGCCGCGATGGATAGCGGCTGAAAAACGACACCCTCAACCTTTGATCATGGCCTTGATCAGGTTTTTACGCTGTAGCCTGGTCATCAGCAATACTGCCAGCAGATGCAGCACAACCATGACCTGCAGCAGGCCGGATAACATCTCATGCATCTGCACCGGCCAATCCTCGCCCCAATATAAATCAGTACGGCTGAGCCAGCCGGTAAAACCAAGCAGCATAATCAACAGCCACATCACATAAACAGCCAGCTGACCCAGCGGGTTGTGGCCGTGATGATCCGCCATCTGCCCGCTCCTGATTTCATACAGGTGCCGCCTGATGCCTGCAAATGTCGGCACAAATAACCTTGAAGCAGCCGAGCGCGTCAACCACAGGCCATCCACCAAGCGCAGCAGCACCAATACGATACAGACATAGCCCAGCAGGCGATGCCAGTACCCGGATTCATTGAAAAAATTCACCATCACGCCTGTAGCCACCGCCCAATGCGTGAGCCTTACGGCCAGGCTCCAGGCGCTGTCAGCGGATTTGGAAAGATTTGCTTTCATAAACTGCAAGCTGCCGGCTTATTTTTCCACTTCGGCTTTTATGATTGCCAATGTCTTGGTATCAAAATAAATCTCAACCCGTTTACCTTGCTTGTTGCGGCCATAAATCTCATAGCAGTTACCGTCCACCTTGAATTTCTTGATGGTGTAACCCTCTTCATTCAGTGCCTGCTTTAGGGTATCTTCAGAAGCCCACTCCGATTTCGGGTATACCGGGCAGTCCGCTCCGGCAAACGCCTGCAATGGCAGCAGGCTAAATAACGCGAATAAAAATTTCATCTCATTGCCTTTCAAAAAAATCAATCAATAATAAATTCAATCAACACCGAGGCCTGTAAATATCAAAGCCTGGTCAATATTGGCTCAGGTAAACACCAGGCGTGTTACACAACAGGCTTGGTATACGCTAGGGTTGATATACGTAGGGTTACTAAACACTAAGTTTGGTACACATAGCTACCGTTTTTGATCGCCTGCAGGTTCTTAGCACCGGATAATGCCATCGTCATCTCCAGTTCATCCCGCATCAGCCTTACTACATGGGCAACACCGAGCGCTCCGCCTGAAGCAAGCCCCCAGATATACGGACGCCCGATCATGACCGCATCGGCGCCCAGCGCGAGCGCCTTGAACACATCTTGCCCATTACGGACACCGCTATCAAACAGGATTTTTGCCTTACCTGAAATTGCGCGGCTTATTTCCGGCAGCAATTGCAGGCTGGCCGGTACGCCATCCAGCACGCGGCCGCCATGGTTGGAAACGACAATGGCATCGCAGCCCAGGCTCACCGCACGCTCTGCATCGGCAGGATGCAAAATGCCTTTAATGATCAGCGGCACCGTAATCTGCTCCCTGAGCCACATCAGGTCATCCCAGCCCGGTGCCTGTTTCATCCAGCCATCAAAAACGATACTGGCACCCGTTGCATCCGCCAGGGCGATTGGCGCCTCAAGGTTCACGGCACTCACATCCTTAGGCAAGGCGATTGCAGCCTGCTTGACCGGCGCATCCACCGTAAACATGACCGCACTATAACCGGCATTTAACGCTTTTTTCACCAGTCGCAATGTACTTTCGCGGTCAGCCTGCCAATACAGCTGAAACCACAGCGGCTGGCCTGCAGCCTCAATGATCGTCTCCAGAGACTGGCTCGCCAGTGAACTGACCGCCATCTGCCCGCCTTGCGCTACGCCAGCCATTGCACTTGCAGTCTCACCATCCGGGTGGAATAAGCGCTGGTAAGCCAGCGGCGCCAGAATGATCGGATGGCCGAAAGATTGCCCGAATAGTTCGATGTGGGTATTTCCTCCCCTTACATCGGCAAGCGGTCTCGGCATCAAGCTGACTTCTTCAAAAACCTTGCGGTTCCTGGTCGAAGTCAGACCCTGGCCGGATCCCGACTGCAGGTATTGCCAGACGTCCTTGCCCAGGCGCTCTTCAGCATAGGGTAAATAATCAATTGCGGTCTGAATATCGGCCGCAGGCGACTTTAAATAAGCGCGATGCATCATTCTGTCCAGCGCCTCAGCAGGTTATGATAGGTACCCGTCAGCTGAATCACCGGCGCAACTTCACCGATATTCGCGCGCAGGTCAACCAGTGACATATCCATGTCATACAGCAAGCGGCGCTTGACCGGGTCGCGCACCATGCTCTGGATAAACATGAAGCAGGCTACGCGCTGGCCGCGCGTGACCGGTGTTACCTGGTGTACGGAAGACGACGGGTAAACCACGAGACTGCCCGCAGGCAACTTAATGCCGTGGGTGCCGAACGTATCATCGATCACCAGTTCGCCGCCGTCATACTCATCCGGCTCGGACAGGAACAAGGTTGCAGAAACATCGGCGCGTACATAGCCACTGCCATCAGGCATCATGCGCATTGCATTATCCACATGAAAGCCGTAGGCATTGGCATCGCCTGCGTAGCGGTTAAAAAACGGCGGCAGTATCTTTAACGGCAGTGCTGCAGAGAAAAACAGGGGATTGCGGTTCAATGCAGTCAATACGATTTTACGTAACGCACCCATTTGCGCGGCTTGTTCAGGCAACTGCTGATTATTCTTCACGGTAGCGGCCTGAAGCCCGGCCGTCACCCGGCCATCCACCCACTCAGCGCCAGCCAGCAAGGCCTGCACCTGCGCGAGTTCCTCCCGGTTCAATACCTGCGGTATCTGCAATAACATCGCATCTCCTCTTTATTTATCAAAACTTGTGCCGGACGGGCTGCGCTTAACCTGCTCATGACATGTAATCACAGCATGCAATAAAGCCATGCTAAAACAGCATGACTTTATCGTGAGGTACTAACTGTGATTAAAACTTAAGCTCAGTGGTTAATATTGCCGTGCGGCTGTTACCTGGAACGCTAAAGCCGCCATTGTCATAAATTGCATCGTAATAGGTTTTGTCCAGCAGGTTCTTGACGTTCAGCTTGACAGCCCATTTCTTCTCTTCATAACTTAACATGGCATCTACACGTGCATACCCCGGCAGCTTGTTCGGATCAAACTTGCCATCCGTAAAGTTATTGCCCGGTGTCGCACCCTGCGGGCTGTATCCGAGGCGTTCCGCTTTAGCTTCCAGACCCATGCCGAACTTCCACTTTTCGGCAAACTTGTATGTGCTCCAGATGTTGAACGTAGCCGGCGGCGTGTTTCTCGGGCGCTGCCCCTGGTAACCGCTATAAGACTTTGTAATCACACCGGTGGTCGCGTTTACATTTTCTGCCACTTCTACGATCTCGGCATCCATGAACGCCAGGCCACTGAACACTTCCCAGTTTTCCGTAATACGGCCGGCCAGCTCAAACTCCAGGCCATTGGTGCGGCGTTTTTTCGTCAGGATCGCTGCGGTGGATTCCAGGTCGGTGTTGCGCTCCCACTCCTTTTCGGTGCTGTAAAGCGCAGCTCTGAAAGCCAGGTCACCATCAAGGAACAGCCATTTACTGCCCAGCTCGATGGTTTTACTTCTTTCAGGCGGCTGCGGCTTTACGGTCAGCTGGTACAAGTCAGCCGTCGGGCTGAAAGAGTCGCTGTAGCTGACGTAGTAATGTGCTTCCGGGGTGTAATGGTAGGACAAAGCGGTACGATAGCTGTTTTCACCGTAACTTAACTTGGGCGAGGTTGCGCTGGAGTAATCAGCACGCAGCTCGTCGCGACGCATACCGAACAGCACATCCCATTTTGGCGCAATGGTCACCGTATCCTGGAAGTAAACAGCATAGTTATCTGCATCGAACTTTGTCGGATTGGTCGTATCTTCAGCGCCTGCACTGTAGTATTTCTCGGCGCCCGGTGCGAGATCAATCAGGCTGGCACGGTAGTTCTTCTCTTTAAGGTATTCAACCCCTGACAGGAACTGGTGTTTCAAGCCGGCCAATTCAAATTTAGTGCTGAAATCAGACTGCAAAGTCTGCGTCTGGTAATGCATTTGGCGCGTAACGGCGCCGGTGCTGCTGAAATCTGCCGTTGGCAGCACGGTTGAACTTGGCTTCTGCGCCCAATAGGCACGCACATAGTCTGCATCCCTGAACTGTGTACGCAGTTGCGTATCTTCGCTGAACTTATGCGTAAAAATAGCGGTAGTAATAGAAGTGTTGCTGCTATCAAAATTCTTGCTGCCGCCGTAATACACGGAGTCATCGATTTTGCCGCCTACGGTATTTACATTGACAGGTCGTTTATTGAAGAATGAAACACCGAAATCCGGGTCGTCATCAGTCTTGGTGGTGACATGATTCAGGAAAAACTCGTTATCGGTGCCGATACCGGTACCGAAGCTGAGTGCGATACCCTGGCGATCAAGCCTTGGCCTGTCACCATTGGTTGGGTTCTTGCGGTAGTTCTCTTCCGCACGATCCATCACGTTGAGGCGGATTGCCGTGGTGTCACCCAGCTTTTTATTGAAATCACCGGTAAACTGATGATAATTGTAGCTACCCAATGAGCCGCTCACTGTGTTTTCATCCGTCAGTTTTGCCATTTTTGACACCTGGTTGATGACGCCGCCCGCCTGGCCGCGCCCAAACAGCATGGCGGCAGAACCGCGCAACACATCCACCTGCTCCAGGTTGAAAAGCTCGCGGTTATATTGCGCTGTATCACGCACGCCATCCAGGTAAATATCGCCAAAGGTATAAAAGCCGCGCAGCATCATGTTATCGCCGGCACGGCCGCCCTCAGCCGCATTGAATGTCAGGCCGGCAACATTTGACAGCGCTTCTTTCAGTGACGCAAGCTGCTGGTCCTTCATCAGGCTGTTCGTCACGGTCGTGACCGCCTGCGGGATGTCATGCGGGTCTTGCAGCACTTTGCCGACACGCGTTTTGGTTGCCTGATAGCCGTCTGCAGCCGGTACTGCGCTGGCTTTGACATTCACCTCCTCAAGCTCCTGCTGTGCAGCAGCTTTTTCTACTTTTTCCTCAGCGATTGCAGTCATGGACTGCACCGCAAGGATAACCGCCAGGTACAGCGATTTCTGTGCAGATTTTTTTTGTTGATACAATTTCATAGTATTGCGTCCTAGTTCCCGATAGGCACGGATAAAGGTGCCTTAATGTCATTGGCTGGCTAACTAAGTAGGTTGTATCAACAATACTCACTGGCTGGCTGAATTTTGATTGCGACCTGCGTCGCGGTTAATTATTTTTTTGCGGGCTCGCTTACAAACCCTAATTTACTGATGCCTACGTTCTGTGCATCCGCCATCACTTCGGCCAGTACCTGGTAACGCGTTTCTTTGTCGGCGCGTATATTCAGTTCCGGCTGCGGTTTCTTCGCGGCGATTTCCTGCAGCCTGGTTTTTAATTCGCCCTGCACGATCACCTGGTCATTCCAGTACATCTTGCCGGAACCATCAATCGACACCGAAATCACTTCCGGTTTCTCAGGCAAAGGCTGGCTGCTTGCCTGCGGCAGATCAATTTTTACCGCATGCGTCAGCAATGGCGCCGTGATGATAAAGATAACCAGCAATACCAGCATCACATCCACTAATGGCGTGGTATTGATTTCTGACATGGGTGCGGTATGTGATGTCACACCTGCACCGCTACCTGAACCTATCATGCCGGCACCTCTGCGATATGCATGTGTTCTTTAGCTGAAGTCAATTTCACCTCATCATGTGCCGGTTTAATCACGGCACCTGTCGTCAGCAGCGTATGCAAGCTGTAGCCGAACTTTTCCAGCTCACCTGAAAGCGCACGATTGCTGCGTACCAATGCGTTGTATGCCAATACCGCCGGAATCGCCACTGCCAGGCCCAGTGCCGTCATAACCAGTGCCTCACCGACTGGCCCGGCGACTTTATCCAGCGTGGCCTGACCGCTTGCACTGATGCTTGCCAGCGCATGGTAAATGCCCCATACCGTGCCAAACAAACCCACGAACGGCGACACGCTGCCGACTGAAGCCAGCACGGTCAACCCGCTTTCCATCTTCGCATTCTCTTCCGTAATGCAGCGATTCATTGCGCGTGCAACGAATTCATCCTGCGTGACCTGTTCTGAATTTCTGGCTGCATGCAGTTTATGATGCTCTGCCGCGGCCACTGCCTGTTGCGCAAGCGCAGACAATGCGATCTTCTGGTCAATCTTTAATGCCGCATTCAGGTTAGGCGCATTCCAGAACTGCTGTTTATAGCTTTGATAAGCTGCGCGCAAACGCCATGCGGTAATGCTTTTGGTAACAATCAGATACCAACTCGCCACTGACATGATCAACAATGTAGCCGCCACCAGGAAAGACACCACCCCACCGGCGGCGATAAACTCCCAGGCATTAAATTCATAACCATTCTGCATACTTACTCCTTGATTTATATTAACGATCAGCTTAGCTGTAACGATCCGTTTAGCTATTCAGTGAAAACTTCACCGGCACCAGCACATAGGCACTGACAGGCTGGTTACTGCGTTTAGCAGGGATGAAGCTCCACTTCTTCACGGCCTCGATTGCAGCCCGGTCAAGCTTTTCATAACCACTGCTGGAATCCAGCTGCACAGTTTCAGCCAGGCCTTTTTCCGATACCAGCACCTTAAGCAGCACGCGCCCCTGTTCACCAGCCCGGCGTGAAATAGACGGGTATGCCGGTGCCGGATTATTCAGGTACGCAGCACCAAACCGCGGCGGTTCGACTACTGGCTCCGCTTCAGCTTTTTCCCTGGCTGGTGCTTCTGCCGGTCGGGCAGTCTCTTCAGACTTGGCCGGACTTTCCGAGGCTACCGCCTCAGTCACTGCCGGTGTTGCAGATGGCTCACTTTTGACTGGCTGCGGCGTTATAGCTTCTTTTGCAGGCGATTCAACCGGCTTTTGCACCTGCTTCACTTCCGGCTTCTGTTTTTTGGGTACGGTGACCGGCTCAGGCGGCTGCTCGGTTACCTGCGGCTCTTCTGCAGATGGTGCATTCACCAGGCTGACGGTCATCGGCGTAACCAGCTGCACCTTCACCTCAACATCGGTGCTGGCGGCTAACATTCCGGCTAGGATCAGTACATGCACTGCCAGCACGCTTGCCAGCATCTTATAAGACGGCGCCGTGCCTTCGGTCTCACTCGCAGCCGAAGCGGATGCCAGCGGTAAATCACGCACGCTGGGTTCGTCAATAACCGTGTCCGCCTGGAACCAGCTTGAATTTGCCACCAACTTCAGATTAGCTACCATCACTCTCTCCTGATACGTTAAGTTTCACCAACACCGGATTACTTTTTTCCAACTTCATGCAATCTCATCGGTATACCTACTTGGTAAGAATGAGTTTGCCCTGATTGGTAATACGCAAACGATAGCTTTCATTTGCATGCTTGATCAGCAGCTCACGCGCACCGTTAAATAAAACTTCACTGGTAATAACATGGGGATTGGACGAACCGACAGCCTTGCTGCTAGGCACTCTGCTACCTTCCATCAGGCTTTTGTCCATTTCACTTTTTATCAACTTACCACTCATGAATACAAATGATAATGATTCTCATTTGTTTGGTCAACAAAAATTTATCCAATTGCAATCATTTAGTGGAATTTTCTCGGCCGGAAGACAAAACTTTGTTCAACCGCAAAAAATACGGCTTTAAAATTGAGCCGGCTGCGGTTTTATAATCGGGGAAGTGGCAACGCGAATACAACGTAACCGTAAGCAGATACGGCACTACCCTGTCATTAACGGCAGGCGGTTATGGCAAGCAAGATGATACGTTACTGGGTACGTTGCTAGTGGATGCAGTCAACAGACTACGGGTTTAACTTGCCTTGCTTCCTGAACTCCCATGGCGGGGTCGGGTTCTTGTCAGCCCACAAGCCGATACGCTTATTCTCGGCTACGTTCTGAGCCTGCATATATTTTTCCGAGTCTTCGGTTGGGTGTTCGTTCTGGTAGTGCCTGACAAACCAGGCCATGCCGCGTTCAATCTGAACCAGATTCACATCAAGCCCATGCACAAGCACCTTGCCCACCACATGCGGGTAATAATCACGCCTGATCAGTTCGACTGTCACCTCTTTACCGTAAACCAGGCCGGAAAGTGACTTTTTGGTAGCCGCGCCAAATGGCTGGGCTTTTTCAGGGGCATCAATGCCGGAAAGCCTGACTTTATAATCCTTGTGCGCCGCATCGCGCACCGTGATGGTATCGCCATCAGCCACAGCGACAACCCGTCCGGCAAGCACGTCGGCATCAGCATGCGCTGACAGCACGAACAACAAGCCTGCTAACAAAAGTTTTTTCATAAGAGATTCAGTAAAAATCAAACAGTCAATAAAAGTCACGTTGCCATAGAAATTAAACAGCCCAGCAAATCAGACAGTCCAGTAAGTTAGACAGCCAAGTAAACCAGTCAATCCGGTAAATCAAACCGTCAGCACTGTCGCACCGGTCGTTCTCCTCGCTTCAAGATCACGGTGTGCAATCGCGGCATCTTTTAGCGGGTAGGTCTGGTTCACATGAATTTTCACCTTGCCCGCGGTCACTATCTGTATCAGGTCATGCGCATTTTCTTCAAGCTGCAGCCTGTCGGCAATAAAAGTCGCCAGTATCGGCCGCGTAACCAATAGCGAGCCCTTCTGCGCCAGCACAGACAAGTCCACAGGCGGAACCGCACCGGACGACGCACCGAACAGCACCATGAGGCCACGCGGACGCAAACAATCCAGTGACTTCATAAAAGTATCTTTACCTACCGAGTCATAGACCACGGCCAGCTTTTGCCCACCAGCAATTTCCAGCACTCGCGACTGAAAATCCTCACGCGTGTAAACAATCGGGTAATGGCAGCCATTGGCCTTCGCCAATGCCGCTTTTTCATCGGTAGACACAGTGCCGATCACCGTTGCACCCAGGGCTGCTGCCCACTGGCAGACAATCAAGCCCACACCGCCGGCAGCCGCATGCACAAGAATGGTATCTCCGGGGCCAACCTTGTAAATATCCCGGATCAGGTAACGTGCCGTCATGCCTTGCAGCATCATTGCTGCTGCCGTTACATCGCTGATCGCGTCAGGCAGCTTGATTAAACGGTCAGCGGCGATGAGCCGCTCTTCTGCATAGGCACCCATCACCGAAGCGTAAGCCACTCTGTCGCCAACTTTCAGATGGGTTACGCCTGCACCGACAGCGTCCACGACTCCGGCCGCTTCCATCCCCGGGGTAAACGGAAGCGAAACCGGGTACAGCCCCGTGCGGTGGTATACATCGATATAATTCAGGCCAACAGCAGTTTGTTTCAATCTTGCCTGCCCAGGACCGGGAGCGCCGATATTACATTGCTCCCATTGCAGCACATCCGGGCCGCCAACCTGATGAATTCGAATTGCGTGGGTCATCGCGCCAACCTCTCCAGGATGATATAAATTTTCAGCACAAATAATATCATCAAAAAATATAGCGTTAGAATATAGTCAGCGTAACATCACAGCTTAATTATGGTTTTTTTGCGTCATTAGCCATGGTCATGTCATTAAAACAGGAAAAACATCATGCAAACTGAACATTTAAAGGTAACGGGCTTGACCTGCGGAGGCTGCGTCAACAGCTTAACCAATGCCCTGAAAGCTGTCACAGGCGTGAGCGATGTCAAAGTAACGCTGGCAACCGGTGAAACCTCGGTGCAATACGACGAACATTCCACCTCGCCGGAGCAACTGCGGTCAGCTATAGACAATGCAGGTTTCGGCACCGAGCCAGGCTAAACAGGCATCCATCCGGATCCCTGAAATATGCGCCTTCAATTAACTTCAATAATTGAAACCTGCCTATCATGAAACTTTACGAGCAGCTTGCCGACTCCATTGCCAAATCCATTCAACAAGGCGTGCTATGCCGTGGCGATAAGCTGCCGTCGGTACGCCACACCAGCTTTAGCCGCAAGGTAAGCACATCGACAGTACTGGAAGCCTACTACCTGCTTGAAGCCCGCGGACTGATCACGGCGCGCGAACGCTCGGGCTACTTTGTCACCAGTGGCGGCATAGGCATACCCACCGCCCCGGAGCCCGTGATGCAGGCTGACTCCGAATTAACCCGGGTTGATGTCAGTGAGCTCGTGTTCCAGGTGCTGCAATCGATCCGCCTTAAAAACATTGTGCCTTTAGGCTCTGCTTTTCCCAGCCCGCTGTTATTCCCGCGCGCCAGCCTGGCCAGAACCATGGCCTCCAGCGTACAGACGATGGATCCCTGGTCCAGTGTAGATACCCTGAGCACCGGTGATGCCAACCTCAGGCGCCAGATTGCATTACGTTACATGATTGATGGCTTACAGATAGCCGCTGACGAAATCATCATTACCAATGGCGCGCTGGATGCCCTGAATCTATGCCTGATGGCCGTCACCAGGCCAGGCGACACGATACTCATCGAATCCCCGACGTTCTACGCTGCCCTGCAGTCCATAGAACGTATTGGCCTGCGTGCAGTAGAAGTGCCGAGCCACCCCAAAGACGGCATAGACCTCGATGCGATGGAAAGAGCCATAGAACGTCACCGGCCGCAAGCATGCTGGTTAATGACCAATTTCCAGAACCCGTTAGGCAGCTTGCTTTCCGCTGAAAAGAAGAAGGCACTGGTCGCGCTCATTACCAAACATCAATTGCCGCTGATAGAAGACGATGTCTACAGCGAACTCTACTTCGGTGAAAAAAGACCGTTGCCTGCCAAAGCCTTTGATACTGAAGGCCTGGTCATGCATTGCTCTTCGTTTTCCAAATGCCTGGCACCCGGTTACCGCGTGGGCTGGGTAGCTCCCGGCCGCTATGCCCAGGCGGTAGAACGCCTTAAACTCACAACCACCATCTCAGCCTCTGCACCCGCCCAGATCGCCTTGGGCAGGTATCTGCAAAAAGGCGGTTATGACAAACACCTGCGCAACCTGCGTCATACATTGCTCGTAAACCAGATTAAATTCGTTGAAGCCATCGAGCGCTATTTCCCGCAAGGTACCCGCTTAACAGCACCGCAGGGCGGATATTTCCTGTGGATCAAACTTCCGGACGGTGTAGATGCACTGCAGCTGCACCAGCTGGCGGCGGCTCAGGGCATCAGCATTGCGCCAGGGCCGATTTTTTCTGCGCAGAGAAGCTTCACCGACTATATCAGGCTCAATTACGGCCACCTCTGGGATGCACGGATCGAGGCTTCACTGGCAACCTTAGGCAAACTGGTCAGCAGTCTCATTCCACAATAAAGAACAGGCGGGCAAACCGTGATGCAGTTTTCACATGCATTTGGCACTGCCTCTCAAAATCTTACTCAGTATCACGAACTGATACCGCTTTTACCCGACGGACAGGCTTCAAGTTTCTTGCTGTCTGCTGACGCTTAACCTATAGTGAATGCATGAGTGCATTAAATAGCAAACGCTTTGAAACCACGTTAAGGAACCAATATGAAAAGACTGCAAGTAACAATCAACCTGGATATGGATATTCCGGATGAATGGACGCTGATAGACCATCCGGATGGTGTTCCTGTATTAACTCTGGCCGACGGGCGCTATATGTACATGAGCTTTTTACCTATGTTTACCGAAGAACTGCAACCTGAATCAAACTGGACCAGTGAGTGTTCTGCCAAGTTTGCGGAAGAAGTGGTAGATATGGTGCAAGATGAAGAAGTTGAGATGAAGATCATCAGCAACTAAAAACCGCCGGAAACCATTCTGGCGTGATATCACAATGCAGGCATTCAATCCTTTATCATCGCCAGCAGCGGTGATCGACCGCTGTTAAATAAAAAGGCTGACTTTTTTGATAAAGTCAGCCTTTTAAACTGTCACATACAAGCGGCGCAGTGATTGAAATGCATCAGCCTAGCTATCTAGCTCACATCAGTATTAAACTCAGTCATCAGCCATCGAGTTGATTTTATGAATGCTCAGGTCAGCGCCGTCAAATTCTTCTTCTGCGCTCAGGCGGATACCGACGATCTTTTTAAGCGCACCATATACGATAAAGCTGCCTGTCACCGCAACCGCAATACCTAGCCCGGTGCCGATCAGCTGCGACATCAGGCTCACATCACCCAGCCCGCCCAGTGATTTTGCGCCGAAAATACCGGCTGCAATACCGCCCCATGCGCCACACAGCCCATGCAAAGGCCAGACACCGAGTACATCATCGATTTTCCAGCGGTTCTGGGTCAAGGTAAAGGTAAGCACGAATATAACGCCAGCCACGGCCCCGGTCACCAAAGCGCCCAGCGGATGCATGATATCGGAACCGGCACAGACGGCGACCAGGCCTGCCAATGGTCCATTGTGTACAAAACCAGGGTCGTTTTTACCCAGCACCAATGCTGCCAAAGTACCGCCGACCAGCGCCATGAGTGAATTGACTGCAACCAGCCCGGAAATGCCCTGGATAGACTGCGCGGACATCACATTGAAACCAAACCAGCCTACGGTCAGTATCCACGCCCCCAAAGCCAGAAACGGTATGTTTGAAGGCGGATAGGCATGCAGTCGGCCATCCTTGCTGTAACGGCCACGGCGCGCACCTAGCAGCACGACAGCTACGACGGCAATCCAGCCACCCATCGCATGCACGACCACCGAACCGGCAAAATCCCTGAATGGCGCGCCAAAAGTCAGTTTCAGCCAATCCTGGATGCCGTAATGGCCGCTCCATGCAATGCCTTCAAAGAATGGGTACACCAAACCCACCAATATGAAAGTTGCGGCCATTTGCGGATTGAATTTTGCACGCTCTGCAATACCGCCGGAGATAATGGCCGGAATTGCCGCAGCAAAAGTAAGTAAAAAGAAGAATTTAACCAGCTCGACGCCGTTTTTGGCTGCCAGCACATCCGCACTGCTGAAAAAGCTGATGCCGTGGGCAATACTGTAACCGATAAAAAAATACGCGATTGTCGATACGGAAAAATCCACCATGATTTTCACCAGCGCATTGGTCTGGTTTTTCTTACGCACAGTGCCAACTTCCAAAAATGCAAAGCCGGCATGCATTACCAGCACCATAATGGCACCAAGCAATACAAATAGCACATCATTTGCTGTTACTAACGCTTCCATTTATATGTCACCTCTCAACATTTAAGCCGATGAATACAAGCAAAGAATAAGCCAAAAGATAACCTTTTGTTTTATATGGACATTAGTATTACACAAAACGGGGGAACGCACCGAGAAAGTGCATGCCATGATGCAATGCACTTTATTTGTGCAAACTTGCATATAGGCGAACCTAGGTTGATGCAAACCTAGACTGATGCGAACCTGGATCGATATAAATTTGGCATACAGGTCAGGCGATGCGCCTTAAACCGATAGCCAATAGCTTGATAAACAGTAAAAATGCAGCAGGCTGCATCCGATAAAACCCTGCAATTACAGCAGCATACTGCCGGAACCATCTTTAAGCACCATGCTTGCGGCATCCGGATTACCGGACCAGAAATGATAAAACTCCCTGACCACAACCAGGAATAACCTTCTGTTCTGCTTGATGGTAAACAGCGGTAAAGTCAGGTCAACCGCGGTTCTGTACATGGCACCGCTCTTTTCCGGTGCGCTTCTCAAACGGATCAGGATGATTTTTGCCAGCTTAACCCGGGTATCTACCAGAGCCTGCTCCGCGCCCTCTTGGCGTAATGCCTGCGTGTAAGCCTTTAACGGCCAGTTTTCCGAGGTGCCGAACTTTTCGGTTTCCAAGCTATCTGTCAGCGCTTTTAATGAAATGAAATCCGGTTTCCAATCAACAGGGGGAACCTCAAATCCGGGGTTTTTGTTAAGCGCGGCAATCGCCTTGATGTCTTTAAGCCAGAACGGATAAAACTCGCGTGCAGCGGTCAGGTTCTCATGCCAGTGGTCTGCCGGAACGGATTCCATGATATTTTCAATAGCAACCCGGTATGCAGCGCCATCAAGCACCAGATTCTCAATGCTGACACTCAGCTTATCCAAAAACAATGAACGCTTATGCAGCAGGGAACTGCTCGCCCCTTTTGATTGCAGCAACTTCAAATAGGCATTGATTGCTTCTTTTTCACGGATCATATTCATTGATTATTATTTCGATTCAACAACCAGGAAAACCATTATCAGAACGGATACTGGTTTGCACTTGCAATTTAATTATAGAAATTTATTTATATGTATTGCACTGTTATATATGTTGCATTTATATGTGTTGCATTGTCAGCTTTTTAGAACTGCCGTTAATTTTTCAATAAGTATTATATATAAAAACCCCGCGCTAGTTTTATATATGCAACACTTAATCACACTATCAGCAAAAATCAGGTATGGATGAATTTCATACTTATATTTTTAAGGTTTTACCAGTAAGATGCCGCCAGCTAGGTAGAATAAATACATGCGATCAATACGGATCGGCAATTCAGATTTTTTTACCGGAAATTTATTGGCAGGGTTTTTTATGGAAATAGCACTCATCATTATATTACTGGCCATTGCATGGTTCTGGATTGACAGCCTCGATAAGCGCGAAAGGGCAATTCTGCTGGGAGGAGAACTCGCTTCCAGGTTTAACCTGCAACTGCTTGATGAATCAGTCGTGTGCAGCCGCATATGGTTAGGGCGCAACCGTAAAGGCCATATGCAGCTGCTGCGTACTTATGAGTTCGACGTAAGTGCCAGCGGCGATGACCGCCTGCATTGCCACCTGATGCTGCTGGGCAATCACCTTGGCTCCTGGCATATTCCGCCATACCTGCAGCCTGTGAATTAAACTGCCTGCCAAATGTATATTGGTCGCTTCGCCCCTTCACCTACAGGCCCGCTGCATTTTGGCTCACTGGTCGCTGCAGTTGCCAGCTATTGCGATGCCAGAAAAAATAATGGCCAATGGCTGCTGCGTATGGAAGACCTGGATAAACCGCGCACTGCCAAAGGTGCTGCAGAAACTATCCTGCACCAGCTTGAAGCCTTTGGATTCGAGTGGGATGGGTCTGTGCTGTATCAAAGCACACGCGACCGTTTCTACAGCGAGGCGCTTGAAACATTAAAGGCCAAACAGCTTATTTACCCCTGCACCTGTACCCGCAAAGAGATCAATGATTCGAGTACCAGCGTCGGCATTGAAGGGATGATTTATCCGAGAACCTGCCTGCAGCACCCGATCAAACCCGATGCAGCAATTGCCTGGCGCATTAAAACCAATGCCGTCAGCATCCGTTTCCGGGATGCAGTGCAAGGCGAGATCAGCCAATCCTTAACTACAGACATCGGTGATTTTATTTTAAAGCGTGCCGATGGCTTGTTTGCTTACCAGCTGGCTGTTGTCGTGGACGATGCCGCGCAAGGCATCACGAATATAGTTCGCGGCGCCGATCTGCTACATTCCACCCCACGCCAGATTTACCTGCAGCAAATGCTGGATTACACCAGCCCCTGTTATGCGCATGTTCCTGTTGCCTGCAACAGTACCGGTGAAAAACTCAGCAAGCAGACGCTGGCAAAGCCAATCATCGATCAGTGTGCTATTAAATTAATAATTGATACACTCGACGTTCTGGGTCAACACCCTGAGATCGGTCTCAAACACGCTGCATTAAAGGATATCTGGTATTGGGCGATTAACCATTGGGACATTCAACAGGTGCCAAAAACACTCGCGATTCCAGTACCAGCAGATTAAGTGATTATCTCTAGCGCTTAGGTCGCTTATGTGTGGTCCGTATATAGATCCACATGCCTGAAAAAGACAGAACAACAAGCAGCAATGCGATCGCATCCATCAGCAGCGGGCCATATTTGCCTAAAAAACGCCCGCTGTGCAAATCCAGCACAATGCGCTCCAAAGGCAAAGATGGACTAAAAGCCCTGGTTAGATTGGTAGAGAGCGATTCCGGAAGCATTTGCGCTTCAGCCCAAACCACTCCACCCGTTGCTGAACTTAACTTCTGCCAATTTAACCCATCTTCACTTGCAAAATCACCATCTGCGGATCTAAGCACTAACTTGGGCATACCGGCAGTTTTAATTAAACCCAGACTACTGATTAATGACACCGGTAAAGATGATGAAAAAAGATGATCTATCTGCTTTCCAGCTGCTGTATACAAAAATAAATGCTCGGCACTGGCAATCGCAAGCATATCGCCCACTGCAATGGCCCCCACTATTTTTGGCTTGGTTACCGGTAAACCCAAATCTTGCAATTCATGGTCATTCAGCACCCAGCGCTCGTCTGATGCTGCAAAATATCCATCTTTGAACACATAGCCATTCATCGGTACTTCGGGCTTTAATCCATACCAGCGCATTAACCATTGCGTAGGCACTGGAGTTTTAGCAAGATGCAAGGCATCGGTGTGATTGAGTGCAATACCGCTGATAGCAAGAAATATGAAAAAAATTGCCGTCACCACGCCAACCCTGGCATGCCAATGGCGAATGAAATGCATCATTCTGGCTCGTAAACTTTTCATCGATTATTTCGAATCTTCCGTGCGACTCATACGATCAAAATACAGTGCCAGCCTAGCCATGCGATTCATAGCATTGACAGAAAGCGTTGCGCCTGATATTCCATCAATATTACGGTTCAGATGTTGATTCGGCAGCAGTTCAGCACCCTGATACTGTTTTAAAAATGCAGGATAACGCACTTCCCAGCCACGGCTCTCCCGGTAAGTCAGAATACGTACTTGAGATATTTTTCCGTCTGAAACGACAAACCCGGCAGTAATAGGCTCTTCTTTGCCAACTTCATCAAGAATCCAAGCGCTCTTGCCATTGCTACTCCAGTAACGCTGGCGAAGTTGTGCAGGTGCATGCCCAAGAATTTTCTCCGCCTCTTTAGCAATTTCCTTGTTAATCCATAGCACTTGCGGCTTGGGTAAATTATCAGCGAAAACTTCCGCCAGAAACTGTTCCGGTTTCAGGTACTGCTCTATAGCATGGGCATAGCAAGCAAACAACATTGCCAGTAGACTCAAGGCTACCGCCAAGTACTTTTTACTCATATTTAATCAATATCATTTCTAAATTAACAAACTGTTGCAGTATGTCAAAAAGATGGCTGCAAAGCCATCTTTTTTAGAATTGTCATTAATTAAAACATATAACCCAAACCAAGGTTCAGACGCTTATCACCTTTCTCACCATCAGGTTTATCAAACTTCTGGTAATCAGCTTTCAGCACAACTTGCGGATGAGGCCAGTAGTTCGCGCCTACAGACCAAGCGTCATTATTGCTTTCAGCACTCCGAACTGAGTTACTTGGCAAGCTTGCTTGCGTATCCCATTTCTCATAACGTACAAATGGCGCCAAATCGTGATCGCCGTTTTTCCAAACATGGTAGGCTGCCTCGGCGTACCAGCCATAGAATCGGCTGGCTACTTGGTTGTAACCGAATGCATCATTAATTTTTGCTGCATCACCCAGATGCCCTTGAGCATAAAGGGCACGTAAATCCAGCTTATCTACGTTATAACGCGCATGCAAGTCCCATAGTGTTAACCTGGCGTCAGCTCCATTTAAATCTGCATTATCCTGGCCAGTGTTACCTGTAACCACGCTGCCGCCTACTGTTAAACCTGGCAAGCCGCTGTAATCCAGGCGCGCATGAAACGCAATATTTTCCGCAGGAGCTTCAGAAACATTGCGGCGAGCTTCACGTACACCTTTGGTAGCAAATTTGGCGTAATTTTCTGCAGACAGGTTAGATGTCAGACCCGTTTGATATTTCCAGCCCGGTGCGATCTCACCATATACACTCAGGCCAGCTTCCCACCATGTGGTTGGGAGAATGCGTGTTTCAATGTTATTACGCTCTACACCATAAAATGTCGTCGGCTCATGTGTCTCATTCAAAAAACCAACCGGCATTAAGAATACACCGGCTTTTGCATTAACTCTTTGACTAAAATTGAAATCCAGATAGGCCTGTTCCAGCTCAACAGCACCGCCATTTTCAGTATTGGAATGTTCAAGCTCCAACTCGGACTTTAAACTAATCCAGTCATTAAAGCGGTGTCCAACATACAATACAAAACGGTGAACATCGATCTGATCTTTCTCACGAGTGCTACCTGCCGGCACATCACCCATAAAGTTGTTGTAATGCACCTCACCGTAACCACCTACTGTTGTTTTTTCCGCAATAGACTGGATTTGGATACCTTTGGATTTATTGCCGGTATCAGATTTTGCTATTTGATCTTTTAACGCCTCGATCTCCTGCTGCAATATCTCGATTTTGTCTTCAATACTTGTTGCCGCTACTGCATTACCTGACATCAGTGATGCTAATACAGCCAAACCGATGATTCTTTTCTGCATTTATTTACTACCTTAAATATATTAGAAATTTTAATAATGCAAATGATAATGATTGCTATTTAAAATAGCAACTAGTTATTTATTAAAATCAACCGTACAAATGTTAAAATACGTACATGAAAAACATATCCACAAATCCAGATACGCTACAACGCTTTTTATTCGAAAACACGCCGGTTCGCGGCAATATCGTGAACCTGACCAATACCTTACAACTCGCGCTGAACAAACAGCATCTGCCGGCCGGCCTGAAACGCGCGCTCGGTGAACTCATGGCCGCAAGCGCCCTGCTGACGGCCACACTGAAGATGAATGGCTCTTTAGTATTGCAGATTCAAAGTACGGGCACGCTGAAATTGCTGGTTGTAGAATGCACTTCTGATTTTGGCATCCGCGCCACGGCTAAGTGGAACGGCGACATCACTGATGAGAAGAACCTGTTTGACCTGATCGAACACGGCCAGTTTGTGATCACCCTGGACCCCAAAGACGGCGGGCAGACTTACCAGGGCATCGTTCCGATTGAAGGCCATGACATCAGCACCATTCTTGAAAATTACATGCTGCGCTCTGAGCAGATCGACACCAAAATCTGGTTATGCTGTGATGGCAACTCTGCTGCAGGCATGCTGCTGCAAAAACTGCCTGAAGTCATGAACCAGGTCACGCAAAGCGAAGAATCGATTGAACATGACCTTGACGCATGGAACCGCGTTGGCCACCTGGCAGATACGGTGACTGATGAGGAGTTGCTGCACCTGCCGACAGAAACCCTGCTGCACCGTTTATTCCATGAAGAAGACGTAAGGCTGTTTGAAGCAAGCAACACAAAATTCTTTTGCAGCTGCACCAGGTCCAGCGTCGCCAATATGCTGCGCATGCTGGGCAATGATGAAATTACCGGCATCCTTGAAGAACAAGGCAAAATTGAAGTGAACTGTGACTTCTGTAATACGCATTACCAGTTCGACAAGGTAGATGCGGCACAGCTAATGGTGAGCGACGTAACTGCGCAGGGCAGCAAAGAAGTCCATTAAGCACCATATAGAACCCTACGCTTTCAGCGTAAGGTAAAGCCGCATTACAGCACCTGGCGCTTGCGCTCAAACAGGCAGACGGCTGCCGCAGCACCTGCATTGAGGGATTCTACGGAATTATCCGCCATCGGGATCGTGATGGCTTTCGTTGCCGCGGCAATGGTCTGCTTGCGCAGCCCGGCGCCCTCATTGCCGATTACAAAAGCGGTGGCATGCGTCAGGTCTTGCGCATAGACAGATTCGCCTATCATTGTGGCGGCATAACTATCACCCTGGAAGTTGTGCAGTTCCGCTATCAAGTCAGCACGCTCGACGATCGGCAGTACAAACTGCGCGCCCTGCCCCCCTCTTAAGGCTTTAGGTGACCAGGCATCGGTGCAGCTGGTGCTTAAATAGGCCACCTCGACCCCGGCTGCGGCTGCGGTGCGCAGCATACTGCCAAGGTTGCCCGGATCCTGAATATCTTCCAGCATCAATACAAACTGCGGTGCTTCTGGCAGCGGCAGCTGCGGTATCTTGATCAGTGCCAATATGCCTGTAGCACTGGCAACCGGCGTCAGCTCAGCAAACATCAGCGTCGGCAGCATGACCGTAGAAACATCAGCCAACTCCTGGATCAGGCCAGTGGCTTCTACCGTACTCTTACCTTCAGGAATAATGACGACATCGGGCAAACCGAATGCTGCCATATAAGATTCGATGAGATGCACGCCATCCAGCAGGGTTTTACCTTCGCTGCGCCGCTCACGTGCATTATCGGCAAATTTCTTGAGCTGTTTGAAAATAGGGTTGTCGCGCGAAGTGATGTGTTTAAAAGACATATAACGATTGTTTACAGACTAAATAGCTAGTTTAACCGAACTTGTCTTGTGAGCGTAACAGGATTGCAGTAAATTACCGCTGTAGCAGACGTTGGCCTTTATCAAAATTTCAATAATTACGGGGGTTATCTATGTCATTAACAAAACGTTCATTAGCAGAGTTGATCGGTACGTTCTGGCTGGTGTTAGGCGGCTGCGGCAGCGCAGTGCTGGCGGCGGGGATTCCAGAGCTGGGTTTGGGTTATTTAGGCGTATCGCTGGCGTTCGGCTTAACCGTGGTTACGATGGCCTATGCTATCGGCCATATTTCAGGCTGCCACCTGAACCCTGCCGTTTCAGTAGGGCTGGTTGCCGGTGGCCGCTTCAGTGCAAAAGACTTGCCTTTTTACGTTGTTGCACAGGTGCTGGGCGCAGTGCTCGCCGCAATGGTGATTTACGTCATTGCCAATGGCCAGGAAGGGTTCATCGTCGGTGGTTTTGCAGCCAATGGCTATGCAGAACTATCGCCGCATAAATTCTCGCTGCAGGCCGCTTTTGTCTGTGAAGTTATCATGACCGCCGTATTCCTGTTCATCATTATGGGGGCAACAGACAAACGCGCACCTGCCGGCCTTGCGCCGCTCGCAATCGGCCTGACACTTGCACTCATTCACATGATCAGCATCCCGGTGACCAACACCTCAGTCAACCCGGCTCGCAGCACAAGCCAGGCGCTGTTTGCAGGCACTGCCTATATTGACCAGCTCTGGCTGTTCTGGCTGGCGCCAATTGTAGGCGGCATAATAGGCGCACTGGTTTATAACTTTATAGCAGCCGATGATTAAACGTACCGCGATATAAACTGCTTAACTAAAAAAACGCCCGCATCATGTGGGCGTTTTTGCTGGGGCGGCTATAATACCGCCATGGCTAAAAAACTCTCTATAGAACGCATTCTGCATAATCAGGGCTTTGGCTCACGCAAGCTGTGCCGCATTCTCATCATCAATGAAGAAATCACCGTCAACGGCGAGCTTTGCGATGATCCTGATGCCGCATTCGACACTGACAAGCTCAGTTACACTATCAAAGGTGAGGCTTGGGATTATCACGAAAAATCCTACCTGATGCTGCACAAGCCCGGCAATTACGAATGTTCGCACAAGACCCAGCACCACCCTACCATTTACAGCCTTCTGCCGCACCCGCTGGTGGAGCGCGGCGTACAATGCATAGGCCGGCTGGATGAAGATACGACCGGGCTGATCCTGATTTCGGACGACGGCCAGTTCATTCATAAAATGAGCTCGCCCAAATGGAAAGTGCCCAAAATATATGAGGTGACCTGCAAACACCCGGTGAGCGATGAACAGATTGCACACATACTGAAAGGCGTGCAGTTGATTGATGAAGACGCGCCGATTGCAGCATTATCCTGCGAAAAAATCAGCGACCATGTCATCCACATGACGCTGGCAGAAGGTAAATACCACCAGGTAAAACGCATGGTAGCGGCCATCAGCAACCGCGTTGAAGGCTTGAAACGTATCCAGATCGGGCAGCTGAAACTGCCGGATGACCTGAAAGTCGGTGAATGGCGCTGGCTGAGTGAAGACGACCTGCTTAGGCTGAAGCCACAGGAAGATCAGGCCGCAATATAAACCTCGCACGGAACACTTAATGATGCAAGCTGCCAAAGCCATGATGACAATACGAAACCAATTGATGATGCTGTGCGCACTGATGATGACATCCTGCATGGGTGTTCCGGATGGCATTAAAGTAGTGAATAGCATTGATGCCAACCAGTACCTGGGCACCTGGTATGAAATCACACGCCTCGATCACAGCTTTGAACGCGGCCTGGTCAATGTCACCGCGACTTACAGCCTGCGTGATGACGGCGGCATTAAAGTCGTTAACCGGGGCTTTAATCCGGAAACTAAAAAATGGAAAGAAGCCGAAGGCAAAGCCTATTTTGTTGACCCCAAAAATACCGATGGCAGCTATAACGGCAAACTCAAAGTGTCTTTCTTCGGCCCATTTTATGGCGCGTACAACATCATCGAGCTGGATAAGCCTTACTATAACTATGTGATGCTGTGCGGCCCGGACAAATCCTATTTCTGGATACTGTCGCGCACCCCGCAGCTGCCTTACCCGATCAAACAGCACCTGATCGCCAAAGCCAAAGAGCTGGGCTTTGCAACGGACCAGTTAATCTATGTGTCACAGTCTACTGATATTGTAGATTACGAAGCTGGCCGTCACGTAAGGCATTAACCGTGCAAACCAATCAGGCATAAGTTAAACATGACACTGGAAACCTGGGAATTACTGAGCTATATCGTAACCGTTTTCGGCTTTCCATTGGCTATATTCGCTTTCATGGTCGAGCAGCGCAAAGAACGCGAAAACGAAGACGAAGAGGTGTACCAGTTACTTACGGCCGACTACACGGATTTCCTGAAACTGGTCATGCAGCATCCTGACCTGCAGCTACGCTCAAGCTGCGAAATTACCAACCTCACCGAAGAACAGCAGGAACGCCAGCTTGTGATATTCGAGATCCTGATCTCGCTGTTTGAGCGCGCTTACCTGTTGAGCTACGACGAAAAAATGTCCAGCAAGCAATTGCGGCGCTGGCGCTCATGGGAAGACTTCATGAGCGAATGGTGCGAGCGCGAAGACTTCCGCAGGCTACTGCCCAGATTGCTGCATGGTGAAGACCCGGACTTTGCAGAACACATCAGGAAACTGGCAGAAAAGCACGCCTTCAAACAATAAGCATCTGCACGATTTCGGGTTGGCGAGCGCTATTTAAGCGGGGTTAACTTGAAGCCAGCGCGTTTCAGGCTGGCAATCAAGCCGGTTTCACCAGCCAAGTGCGAGGCACCGACGGCTACAAACAGTTTTTTTGATTTGGCGGCTTCGATAATACGTTCTGCCATTAATGCATTGCGCTCATCCAGCAGTTTATAGCGCATGCGCTGCCAGACTTCAGCAGGCAGCATGCCGCCGGTGATTTTTTCATCCAGTGCAGCCAGTTGATCGCTGTCACCCGCGAGGTATACCTTGATCAAATGCTCGTAATCATTCAGTTTCTGTTCATCACTGCGTTTAAGCACGCCTCGCAGCAGTAACAGCTGTTCTTCACGGCTCAGGCTATCCATCGCGTTAAAATGTTCTGCCGGGGTTTCCAGCCCGCGTACTTCTTTGTCCAGGTCTTCCGCTTTGGTCATCAGCAGGTTATCCTGCGCAAACGGGGTCAGTGGCCTGGGTGAATCAAATATGGCCGCCAGCAGCCATGGCTTCATGCGTAACACATTGGCCCGGTGCATCACGTGGAACTCGGTCAGTGCATAGACTTGATCCAGCTCATCTTCGGTAAGCAGATCTTTCAGATTGGCATCCGGCATCATTAACAGTTTGTTATCCTGTGATGGCTGGGTTTCCATCAGGAACAAGTCAGACGATTTAAGCGCATTGATGACCGCGGGGCTAAATTCAGTTACGCGATTATCATCGGTATGGATGGTGCCGAACAGGTAGATTGTCTGATCGGCAGGCGATTCCGCCTTCCAGAACAAGCCCGTGGCTGCCGAGACACTGGTGCTGAACACGGCAAGAAAACAGAAAAATATGAGTTTCCTTACCGTATCCTGAACATTCAATGTCATCTTGAGCGCCTTAAAAGTTGTCGGGTGAGCGCGGTAAAAAGAAACGCCACCTTTTTCAAGACCGGTGCTGCTGGTAAAAAGTTTAGGAGTATTTGCGTTTTTTCTCTGTCGTGCGCCGTCTTACCGTACGCTCCAGCTGCTCACCGCGCACTGTCGTCACCGGTTTGCCGGAAAGCGGCTGCCACGCAGGAATCAGGCAATGCTTGCCGCTGCCGATTAAATCTGCACGCCCCATACGGCTTAACGCCTCACGCAGCATGGGCCAGTTGTTCGGGTCATGGTAGCGGATAAACGCCTTGTGCAGTTTACGCACATTACCGGCTTTAGGAATCGGCACCCCTTCTGAATCTGCCGTCACTTTACGCAACGGGTTCTTGCCGGAATGGTACATGGCAGTCGCCATGGCCATCGGCGTTGGGGTAAAGGTCTGCACCTGATCCAGCTTAAAGTCGTATTTTTTAAGCCATAACGCCAGGTTCAGCATATCTTCATCGGTAGTGCCGGGGTGCGCCGCAATAAAATACGGGATCAGATACTGCTTCTTGCCAGCCTCGGCACTGAATTTCTCAAACATGGATTTGAATTCATCATAAGCATCCATGCCCGGCTTCATCATCTTGCTCAGTACATTCTCTTCACTGTGCTCAGGTGCGATTTTCAGGTAGCCGCCCACATGGTGCTGCACCAGTTCTTTGACGTACTCAGGCGACTTCACGGCCAGGTCGTAACGTACGCCGCTGCCGATGAGGATTTTTTTCACGCCTTTGATTGCACGCGCCTTGCGGTAAAGCTGGATCAGGGCGCTGTGATCGGTTTGCAGGTTTTCGCAGATGCCGGGGTAGACGCAGCTTAATTTGCGGCAGTTTTTTTCAATGGACTCACTCTTGCAGGCAATGCGGTACATATTGGCCGTTGGCCCGCCCAGGTCAGAAATCACACCGGTAAAGCCATCGACCTTATCGCGGATTTCTTCAATTTCTTTCAGAATCGAGCCTTCAGAACGGCTCTGGATAATACGGCCCTCATGCTCGGTAATGCTGCAGAAAGTACAGCCGCCAAAGCAGCCGCGCATGATGTTGACGCTGAAACGGATCATCTCCCAGGCCGGGATCTTTGCATTGCCATACGCCGGATGCGGCTTACGTGCATACGGCATATCGTAAATATAATCCATCTCTTTGGTGGTGAGTGGAATCGGCGGCGGGTTCAGCCATACTTCACGGTCAGCGTGGCGCTGCACCAGCGCGCGGGCATTGCCGGGATTCGCTTCCAGGTGCAGCACACGTGACGCGTGTGCATACAGCACCGGGTCATTGGCGACTTCTTCATAGGCTGGCAGGCGCACTACCTGGCGGCTTCTGTCTGCTTTGGGCTTGCGCACGATCTCGACCACATTAGTGCCGGCAGGCAAATCTGCCTTTGCGCTGTCTTCGGTCGCACAGCTCGCATCGGCTTTACCCATCTTCATTTCATACGGGTCTACATGCTTATCTACCAGGCCCGGGCGATCGAGCCTGGTACTTTCAATCTCACTCCAGCCTTCAGGGATTTTTTTGCGTAAAAATGCAGTGCCGCGAATATCCTGGATATCCGCCACTTTGTCACCTTTGGCGATACGATGCGTCAGTTCAACCAGCGCCCTTTCTGCATTTCCGTACAATAAAATATCAGCTTTGGAATCAACAAGAATACTGCGGCGCACTTTATCCGACCAGTAATCATAATGCGCAATACGGCGCAGACTGGCCTCAATACTGCCTACGATCAGCGGCACATCGGGATAAGCCTCACGGCAGCGCTGGCTGTAAACCAGCACTGCACGATCCGGGCGCCTGTTTGCTGCGGCATCCGGCGTGTAGGCATCATCACTGCGGATTTTCCTGTCAGCCGTATAGCGGTTGACCATACTATCCATATTGCCCGCCGTTACGCCGAAATACAGGTTGGGCTTGCCCAATACCTTGAATGCATTGGCATTCTGCCAATCCGGCTGCGCAATGATACCCACGCGAAACCCCTGCGCTTCCAGCAGACGCCCCACTAATGCCATGCCAAAACTGGGGTGGTCGATATAGGCATCGCCTGTCACCAGAATAATATCGCAGCTATCCCAGCCCAGCGCATCCATTTCAGCGCGGCTCATAGGCAGAATAGGCGCAGGCCCGAACCGCTTCGCCCAGTAAGGGCGATAGCTTTGAACGGGTTTGGCCAGCATGGTTGAGTATTGTTCCAAGGCGTATTCGATAAACTATTGAAGACCGCGCATTTTACGCGCTAATTGTATGATTAAAAAGCTCTTTTACTAATTTTTTACATATTATTAACCATATTTAAAACAAGGCTATGCTTTAAAGTACCGCATACGCCGTATACGCGCATGAAGCCATGATTCATCACAACCTATACGTTAAGAATTTTGCTAAGATGACCTGATGTTAAATAAAATCAAAAATATCCATTTCAATAAACCGCTGAAGATCGTTGCCGGTTTAACTGTTTTTTACCTTTTGTTCAGCTATTTTGCTGTCGACCCGCTTGCCAAACGCATTGTGCCATGGGCCGCGAAAAACCATCTGGCGAGCAATGCCAGCATAGGCAAAATGGCGTTCGATCCCTGGCGCCTTAAAACCACGATTGAGGACTTCCGCCTGACCGAAACCAGCGGTGCCCCACTCGCAGGTTTTGACAAGCTGGTCGTAGATATGGAAGCCAGCGGTTTATTCAGCCGCGCCTGGAAATTCAAAGAAATCAGCATCATCGCGCCTCACGCAAACATTGCAGTATCAAGCACAGGCAAGCTGAACTGGGCAGCGCTGATCGCGAAGCTGAATGAAGACAAAACACCGCCGGACGATACGATTCCGCGCCTGATGATCGGCCACCTGGCCGTGAAGCAGGGCAATATTCAATACGAAGATGCAAACCGCCCGGAACCCTTCAAAGCCGGACTGACACCGCTGGACTTTGAACTGGACAGCCTATCAACACTGCCCCAGGATCGCGGCGATTACTTGATTGCAGCAAAATTACCGGAACAGGGCGGCTCACTGGAATGGAAAGGGAACATAGGCGTCAATCCTGTCGCATCCAAAGGTGAAGTCGCTTTCAAAAATATCCAGCTTGCAAAGCTGATGAAAATCGTAAACAACGCAACATTAGCCTTAGCGCCTGCGAGCGGCGATATTCAGGCAAGTTTTGCCTATGATTTCTCGCTGCCTGCAGACCAGCCCAGGCTGCTGCTCAGTAATATACTGTTAGCCGTGGATAATGCAGCGGGTAAAGTGACGCAAACCGGGGCGCTGTCATTGACACAGGCAAAACTGGCCATACCGGAGCTGGATTTTTCGATGCGCGATAGCAAGCCGCAGCTCAGTTTCCGCGACCTGAATTTAAAACTAACCGGCCTGGCTCTGGAAAAAGACGATGGCCACGACAAGGTCAAGCTGCTGTCGCTGCCGCAGGCAGACGTAAACCAGCTGTCGTTTGATTTAGCCACACGCAAGGTGAAGGTTGCGCAGGTACTGTTAGCGAACGGCCAGATCAATGCCGTCCGCGATAAAACGGGCAATATAAACTGGCAGCAGGCGCTTGCCTCCCCTGCCGCCGAACCTGCTGCGGCTACCCCTGACCAGGCACCGAAAGCTGGCTCAGAAACCCCGTTCACGGTAGATGTCGATGATATTCAACTTCAGCACTGGCAGGCTATGTACCATGACCAGAGCCTGATGCACCCGCTACAGCTGAAAGTCAGTGATTTGAACCTGGGCTTGATGCTCACCATGCCGCAGGGCAATGTGGAAATCAGCAATTTGCAAAGCCGCATCAACGGCGCCAGCGTGATGTCGGCTTTATTCAATAAGCCGATTGCAACGCTGGAAAAACTGGATATTGCCAACGGCGAAATAAGCCTGGCAAATCAAAAAGCCGGCATACAGTCTGTTGTGCTGTCCGGGCTGAAGACTGAAGTCATCAAACCTGCGAATGAACCCTTGAACTGGCAGTCAATATTAAAACCCGCCGCCGCTGTTTCCAATAAAGCAGGCACGGCTGCCACTAACCAAAGCAGTAAGCCTGACTGGGCAGTATCACTCAAAAAATTAGCGCTGGATAATGCCAGCATGCATATAGAAGACCGCAGCACGACAGCGCCGATGCAGCTGGATATTGAGAAAGCCGCATTTGAAGTGCAGGATGCATCGCTTGACCTATCGCGCCCTTTGCCGGTAAAAGCCGCGTTCAGGCTTAAACAGGGCGGCCAGTTCAATGCACAGGGCAAGCTGACCCCCTCCCCCCTTAAAGCCAATGTAGACCTCAAGCTGGCACAGCTTGCCATCAAGCCGTTCTCGCCATACATTAACCAGCAGGCCATGCTTAAACTGAGCGACGGCAGCCTGGATCTAGCGGGTAAACTCTCCGCCAAGGAAGGCAAGCAGCTTGCCCTGGCTTTTAACGGCGGCTTCAGTATCAACAAGCTCGCTTTGCTGGAAGAAACCTCGAATGCCTCATTCCTGCAATGGGAACGCGTCAGTAGTAAAAACCTGGCAGTGACCCTTGCCCCGAACCTGGTCAGCATGTCAGAACTGCAGGTCATCAAACCCAAGGGTGAAATCATCATCCATGAAGACGGCAGCATGAACCTGACGCGTATCCTGCGCAACCAGCCTGCGGCAGCGCCTTTAGCTGCCACTGGCAAAGCCCGAACAACCAGCAAGCCCGCGGCCGCAACCGCAAAGGCCGCCAATACCTCAGCAGCCCAGGCCGCATTAACATCAGGAGCAGCCACACCACAAGCACCCATACAGAATACTGCCGAACTGCCTGCCCCGGTAGTGAGCAGCAGCCCGGCGCCTGCGTTTCCGGTCAATATAGACACGGTGCGCATCGAAAATGGCGAACTGGACTTTGCCGACCTGTCGCTCACGCCGCAATTCGGCACGGATATGCACTCGCTTACCGGCGTCATTAACGGGGTATCGACCAATCCCACTTCGGTGGCACAGGTTGAATTGGACGGCAAGGTCGATGAATATGGTGCGGCACGCATTCGCGGCTCGATCCAGCCGTTTGATGCCAGCAACTTTACCGACCTGAAATTAAGTTTCAAGAACCTGGAAATGAACCGGCTGACGCCTTATTCCGGAAAATTCGCGGGCAGGCATATCGACTCAGGCAAACTGAGCGTTGACCTGGAATACAAAATCAAGCAACGCCAGCTGCTGGGTGAGAACAAATTCATCATCAACAAATTGAAACTGGGTGAAAGAGTCAACAGCGCTGAAGCCGCAAACTTACCGCTGGATCTGGCGATTGCCATTCTGGAAGACAGTGACGGCGTGATTGATCTCGACTTGCCGATCTCAGGCAGCCTGGATGACCCCAAGTTCAGCTACGGTAGCATCGTGTGGAAAGCCATCCGCAACGTATTGAGTAAAATCATCACCTCCCCATTCCGTGCGCTTGGCAAGCTGTTTGGCAGCGGTGCCGAAAAACTGGAAGCGATTGCGTTTGAAGCAGGTACATCAGCGCTTGCGCCGCCGGAACGGGAAAAAATAAAAACCGTAGCGGAAGCCCTCAATAAACGGCAAGGGTTAGCGCTAGGCATCGCCCCCGGCTATGACACAGCGGTGGATACACGCGCTATCCAGGAGCTCACACTGCGCCGCAAAGTGGCAGAAGAAATGGGGCTGGAACTTGAAGCAGGCCAGCAGGCCGGCCCGATTGATTTAACCAACCCCAAAACCCAGAAAGCCGTTGATGCCCTGCACGACACGCTGACCAAGAAAGGGCTGCTCAAGAAGCTGGTTTCCAGGTTCGAAAAACCAAAAGAAGGCCACTACGAACAGGCCGTGGAAAAGCTGACTGTCAGCATCGCGGTTACGGAACCCGATCTGCAAGCCCTGGCCAAAGCGCGCGGCGAAGCCGTACGCAAGGCCTTGATCGATGCAGGCGTAAATACAGACAGGCTGCATATCGACAGCACACTCAAAAATAAAGCGGAAGGCCAGACGGTCGATACCAGACTGACGCTCGATGTAAAAAGCAGCCAGGGCAAGGCCACCGTGCCTGAAGTCCCGGCTGACGGCGCCCAGCCGGTTAGCCATTAGCCTAGCGGCCGGGAACGGCCATACACCGGGGCGGCACCGGCGAAATGTATGTATTTGCTGATGCCGCCACTTCACCTTACCTTGGAATAGCTATAGCGGGAACGACCTAAAGCAGATCGATCCCGAAGCGGCGCAGCCCCAAGGCGAACAGACCAAAGCAAACCATCGTAATCAGCACACTTGCTATCAGCGTAGGCCAGAACCCGATCCTGGGCAGAAGCACCGGAAAGGCCAGGAACATCGGCAGTGTCGGAATCACATACCAGAAGGTATACCAGGCGTGATTGGCGATCTTGCCTGCCGGCTGCTGTTCGACATACAGCCATATCAGGGTCAGCACCGTTACCAGCGGCAAAGCCGCAACCAGGCCGCCCAGCTTGTCGCTGCGTTTTGCAAACTCGGATACCAGCACCACAACACCGGCAGTCACAAGATATTTAACAATCAGGTATCGCATCTTCCTATCCTTTCACGGTTGTTAACCACCTCAATGCCCGCTGTGCTCGCCATGTCCCTGCGGCTTGCGCACCTGAAGTTCTACAGCGGCCGGTTCATGCTGCACCGGCGGCCTGTTGACTTCCGGCACGGTATCCGTACCGCTGTATTCGCTCGCTACAGTGCCTTTAGGGTGCCGGTAAGGCCCGGGGTCTTTATAATCGTTACGGGCAAGGCCTTCACGCACTTTCAGGGTGCTGAACATACCGCCCATTTCAATCGCGCCATACTGGCCGGTGCCGGTCATCATCGGCAGCGTATTTTCCGGCAACGGCATATCCATCATCGCCGCCATATCACTCATTTCAGACATGCCGGTTTCGCCCATTGCCATATAATCCGGCACCAGGTTGCTGATTTTTTTCACCAGGTCATCCTGTTTAACATCCAGCAGGGTCGGCACTTCATGACCCATGGCGTTCATGGTGTGATGGCTCTTGTGGCAGTGCAGCGCCCAGTCGCCCGGCTCATCTGCCACAAATTCAATTGCGCGCATCTGGCCCACTGCAATATCGGTGGTCACTTCCGGCCACCTTGCTCCCGGCGGCACCCAACCGCCATCGGTGCCCGTCACCTGAAACTCATGCCCATGCAGGTGCATCGGGTGATTTGTCATTGTCAGGTTGCCCACACGAATGCGCACACGGTCATTCTTGCGCACCACCAAAGGATCAATCCCGGGGAAGGCACGGCTATTCCATGTCCATAAATTAAAATTGAGCATGGTGTTGGTTTTGGGTTTATAGCTGCCCGGCTCGATGTCGTAGGCATTCAGCAGAAACACGAAATCCCGGTCTACCGGCATCGATCTGATATTTTTGAAATGCGTGACCCAGCTCCCCATCAGCCCCATTGCCATCTGCGTCATTTCATCCGCATGCGGATGGTACATAAACGTGCCCGGACGCTTGGCCACAAACTCATAGACAAAGGTCTTGCCGGGCATGATCGCCGGCTGCGTGAGGCCGCTGACGCCATCCATCCCGTTAGGCAAGCGCTGTCCATGCCAGTGAATGCTGGTTTTTTCCGGCAGGCGGTTGGTAACAAACATACGCACACGGTCACCTTCCACCACTTCAATCGTAGGCCCCGGGCTTTGCCCGTTATAGCCCCATAAGTGCGCCTTCATACCGGGGGCTATTTCACGTACCACAGGCTCGGCCACCAGGTGAAATTCTTTTACGCCGTTATTCATGCGCCACGGCAGGCTCCAGCCATTGAGCGTGACTACCGGGTTATAGGGGCGGCCGGTGTCAGGGTGCAGCGGCGCATGGGTGTCGGCTGTTTCCGATGAAACGATTTCAGGCAGCGCGGCCAGCGCCGCTTTACTGACCGAGCTTAAGGCGATGCCTGCCCCGGCAGCGCCGGCAAGCCTGAAAAAATCGCGCCGGTTCAAGTTTGTAGACTCCATTATTCTTTTCCTTCCAGTGAATTCAGGTTTCCGATACGTGTCATCTGCAGCTCGGTATCGGCCAGCCAGAATTCATTCAGTTTTTCGATATAGGTTTTCACGCTACCCACTTGCGCACGCGCATCCGCAAACAGCTCAAACGGGCTGACCAGCATGCCGTTATAGCGCAGCAGCTTTTCGTCCAGCACCTTTTTACGCAAGGGCACGATTTCATCATGGTAGTGCCTGGCGATCTCGTAGCTGGTACGGTAACGGCCATGAGCCTCGCGGATCTCCGACTGCGCATTGGCTGCAATGTAAGCAGCGCGGTTCAGCCCCTGCATATAGCTGGCTTCTGCCCTAGCCACTTTGGCTCCGCCCCAATCGAATAGCGGCAGTTCGAATGAAATATCCACGCCATTCTTGTACGTATCGCCACGCCGCCCTTCCAGTACGCGCGCAGGCCCCAGTTCCAGCACGTTGATCATGCTGGTGGCTTTAGTGAGCCCTAACTGTTTAGCCAGCGCCTGCACCTGGGAGCGTGCAGCCTGTATATCAAGCCGCTGCTCGAAAGTTTCCTGCTGGGATTGTGCTGATTCGGCAATGGTATCGGGCAAATCCGGAAGGCGCTTCTGCAAAGTGAGCGCATGCACGGGAGTACCCAGCAAACGCGATAAGGCTTCATGCGCTGCCTGCTGCTTTTGTGTTGCCGCAAGCACATCCTGGCTGGCATCCGCATAAAATCCCTGCTCACGCACAAGCTCAAGCTGATTCCAGTTGCCGGCTTTCACCATGCGCCTTGCCATCTCGGCGCTGGCCTCTGCGGACTCTTTCACCTGTACGCTGTAGGCAAGCTGCTCATTAGCCGCAACCGCATTGAAATACGCCAGCCGTGTCTGAAACGCTAATTTCACGACCTCAAGCGCGGCCTGCTGTTTGGCTTTCTCGAAATTAAGGCGCTCGATTTCGAGCATTTTCGGCATAGTCAGCAGTGAAAAAATGTTAAACGTAAGTGCCTGCTCGATTTTGTAATCGCCATTATGTCTGGCGTACAGCATCGAAAACTTGGGATTAGGCAACCGGCCGGCCTGCACCACATCCGCCTCGGAAATCCCAAGGCTGAATAATGAAGCCTGCAAACCCTTGTTGTTGAGCAATGCAAGCTGCACTGCACTTTCAGCATCCAGCTCATGCTGCAGCAACTCTTTCACCCGCGCTTCCGCAAGCTGTTGTTCCGCTGCCGTTTTTGGCCAGACAACCTCCTGCCTGATATGTGTCTGCGTCAGCGCTTTCACATCGCCCAAACCGCCGTCTTTAGAAAAACCGGCACACCCGCTCAATACAAACCCACTCGCCAGCACTAGCGGCACGTAGCGCAGCAAGCCATTTCGACCAGGGTTTATTTTTAAAATACTCATACAACCTCCATCTGTCACTGATAGGGATTGACACAGCCAGGGCGCATCAATCCCGATAGGTATATCGATGCAATGCGTTTAAGGCTTTTGCAGCCGGTTACACAGCATCTGTTTACGGCAGTCAGGCGATGGGGGGTTTGCTTGGTTGGGGGTTCGTAGGTGCCAGGTAAAGCACCCCGCTGGCGATTGCCAGCACAGGCTGGCCGGAAACAGCCGCCATGACTGGCTGGTCGTAAACCATCATTGAAAAACAGGCCATACAGTGGTTGCAATGACCACCGCTGTGATGCGCTTGTGATGACGATGTAGACTGTGACACAGACTGTGGTGCAGGCTGATGCAAAGACGAATGGCTGTCAGAGTGCGCATCGGCGTCATGCTGGTGACCATCACCAGCCTGGTCATGACAGTGTTGTGTATTGACATGCGCTACTGCAAGCCCGGTTTGTGTAATTTGTACCGGTTCGCCATGCATACTGCTAAAACTTGCAGATACCATCATACTGCCGGCATACACAGTGTTCGTGATAAACACCGCTGTCAGCAGGGTAACCCAGATACGCAAAAACAAAATGCGTAAAAACAAGATACGCAATAAATGGTTCCGCAGAAAATGATGGCCAAATAACCGCATGTGTTTTAAATCAATGGTAGGATAAAAAGCAATACCTCAAGCATAGTCTAAACTAGACCAGAGAATCAAGATTAAGTTTATGAGCCATGCCTATTACCAATTGCCGAATGGCCGCGTTGCGAGCATCGACGGAAACTGCGATTTCCCTCCGCTTGAAAATGCCCTGCACGAGCCTAACGGCCTGATTGCAATCGGCGGTGACCTTTCCATGCCGCGCTTGCTTGCAGCCTACCGCAAAGGCATATTCCCCTGGTTCAGCGATGACGAGCCTATTTTATGGTGGAGCCCGAACCCGCGCATGGTGCTGTTCCCGGAGGATTTTAAAATCTCCGCCTCACTCGGCAAGACATTAAAAAAACAAAAATTCGAAGTGCGCTTCAACACGGACTTTCGCAAAGTCATCTCTGCCTGCAGCAGTACGCTGCGCGGCGGGCAAAACGGCACATGGATTACGCAGGACGTGATCAACGCTTATTGCGCCCTGCATGAGGCCGGCTATGCAATCTCGGCCGAATCATGGCTCGACGGCCAATTGGTCGGTGGCTGCTACGGGGTCAGAATCGGCCGCATGTTTTATGGCGAGAGCATGTTCCACCACGTTACCGACGCTTCCAAAGTCGCATTCGCCGGCCTGGTGAAACATCTGGAATCCCAGAATATAGGCATGATAGATTGCCAGATGAAAACTGCACACTTAGCCAGCCTGGGGGCGCACGAAATAAACCGCGAAACGTTTATGACAAAACTGACGTTACTCTGCAATAATGAACCTTATGCCAATACCGGCGGCCATACATAATATACGGTACCTATCTTAACCCATGAGCTTACCTGGCGACCAACCCCTGCAAAAGCTGCAATTTTATGTCACCACAGCCTATAGCTGCGGCTATCTGCCCAACAGGATGGCGCAAAGCCTGATTGCCGCACCGCAGCACCTGATTGATGCGGAAGTTTACAGCAGCCTGATACACCAGGGGTTCCGCCGCAGCGGCAGCTTTGCTTACCGTCCCCATTGCGAAAACTGCCATGAATGCGTACCCGTGCGCATCCCGGTAGAAAAATTCAGCCCCAGCCGCAGCCAGAAACGCGCATTCAGGCAGCATCAGAACCTGACCGCGGAAGCAGTGCCGGTCGAGTTTAATGAGGAGCATTACGCGCTTTATGCTGCATATCAGCGTGCGCGTCACCATGAGCATGCCAAAACCGATAGCCCGCAAGAAGACGCCGAGCAGTACAAAAACTTTCTATGCAAAAGCAATGTAGAAAGTGTGCTGGTAGAGTTCAGGGATCAGCAGGTACTTAAGATGGTCAGCGTGATTGATATCGTGAGTGATGGTATCTCTGCGGTCTATACCTTTTACGACACCAGCCACGCTAACACCAGCTATGGCACTTACAACATCATGTGGCAGGCTGCGTGGGCAAAACAGTTGGGGCTGCCCTACCTGTACCTGGGGTACTGGATCAGGGACAGTCAGAAAATGGCGTATAAACAAAATTTTAAACCGCTGGAAAAACTCATAGACAATGAGTGGGAAACCGGCGAATAGACACTTTATACAACGCCCAGCCTGACACAAAGCAGCCACAGGTGTCATGACGCCCGCAACATGAAGGCGCGGATAAAACCCCGGTTAAATGCTACAATTCACACTAAAATTTAACTGAACTGATCCTGAATTGAAAAAACTTGTTATTTTCGGTGTAGGCCTGATTGGCGGCTCGATTGCACTTGCATTAAAAAATGCAAAACACACGGCAGAAATTGTCGGGGTCGGCCGCTCGGATGAAAGCTTGCAGACAGCGCTTGAACTGGGCGTTATCGATGTGGCGACCAGCGACATTAAAGCCGCAGTCAGCAACGCGGACATGATCCTGATTGCGGCACCGGTTGCCCAGACCGCCTCTATCCTGAACGCCATCAAACCGCACCTGGCAGCATCGACCGTGATTACTGATGCCGGCAGCACCAAAGGTGACGTCATGCAATGTGCGCAAGAAGTTTTAGGCAGCCAGTTCAGCCAGTTTGTAGGCGGGCACCCGATCGCCGGCGCAGAGAAAAGCGGCGTGACGGCAGCCATGGCCGATCTGTATATCGGCAAGAATGTGATCCTGACACCGGCACCGGCAACCGACGCCCAGGCAATACAGCAGGTAAAAACGCTGTGGCAGGCCTGCGGTGCCAATGTAAGCGAAATGACCGCGGCAACGCACGACGGCATTTTTGCCGCAGTGAGCCATTTACCCCACTTGCTGGCATTTGCGCTGGTGGATGATATTGCATCCAGGCCGAATGCCGAACAGCTGTTCGGCTTCGCTGCCAGCGGCTTCAGGGATTTTACGCGTATCGCAGGCAGCCACCCCGAAATGTGGCGCGACATCAGCCTTGCAAACAGGGCCGCGCTTTTGGGCGAGCTTGAGGCATACCAGCAGGAACTCAGAAAATTGCAGGAATTACTTCAATCAGAAAATGGCGCAGGCCTGGAAGCCCTGTTTGAGCGCGCAAGTACGGCGCGCAATAACTGGGGTGAATCCAGGAAACAAAACCAGTAATCCTTCATCCCGATCTTAATATTTATCCCAATCCTAATATTTTAAGCACAACCGTAAAAATGGAACAACTCACCCTCTCAGCCAGTACCCATGCACAAGGCACCATCACCCTGCCCGGCTCGAAAAGCATTTCAAACCGCACCCTGTTGCTGGCAGCACTGGCCGGTGGCGTAACGGAAATACGTGACCTGCTGGCTTCAGACGACACCTCCCGCATGCTGGAAGCGCTGCAGGCGCTAGGTGTAAAACTGGAAAACTTTGCCGAAAATGCATGGCGCGTGACAGGCTGCAATGGCAATTTTCCGAATAAAAGCGCAGACCTGTTTCTAGGCAACGCCGGCACCGCGTTTCGCCCACTGACTGCCGCACTGGCTTTCGCCGGCGGCGATTACAAACTCTCCGGCGTGCCGCGTATGCACGAGCGCCCCATCGGCGACCTGGTAGATGCCTTACGCCAGGCCGGTGCCCAAGTTGAATATTTGCAAAATGAGGGATTCCCGCCGCTGAAAATATCGCCGGCGACGCTGAACCTGGATAATGCCATTAAAATTCGCGGTGATGTTTCCAGCCAGTTCCTGACTGCGCTGCTCATGGCGCTACCGCTCACGAAACAGAAAGCCACCATTGAAGTCGTTGGCGAACTGATCTCCAAACCATACATTGAAATCACGCTTAACCTGATGGCCAAATTCGGCGTCAACGTCGAACGCAACGGCTGGCAAAGTTTTACTATTCCAGCCAATAGCAGCTATCACTCACCAGGCCAGATTTTTGTTGAAGGCGATGCTTCGAGTGCATCTTACTTTCTCGCCGCCGGTGCCATTGCGGGCAATCTCACGGTGGAAGGCCTGGGGGAACACAGCATACAGGGCGACGTGCGCTTTGCCGATGCGCTGGCATTGATGGGCGGCCAGATCAGCTATGGTGAAAACCATATCACCGCCGGCAAAGCAGCAAAAATCCAGGCAATAGACCTGGATTGCAACCATATCCCGGATGCGGCAATGACTCTGGCAGTACTTGCCTTGTTTGCACAAGGGGAAACCGATAGCGCGCGCACCACCACCCTGCGCAACATTGCCAGCTGGCGTGTCAAAGAAACCGACCGTATCGCCGCCATGGCAACGGAACTGCGTAAAGTCGGCGCAATCGTGGAAGAAGGTGCCGATTACATCAAAGTCACGCCACCGGCGCAGCTTACCCCCAACGCGGTGATCGACACTTACGATGATCACCGCATGGCGATGTGCTTCTCACTGGTGTCATTGGGTAATGTGCCTATCGTGATTAATGACCCGAACTGTGTGGCTAAAACATTCCCCAATTACTTTACCGAATTTAAAAAACTGGTTTCCTAGGCGCAGCAAATGAACAACAGCAATATTCCCGTCATTGCCGTAGACGGCCCGTCCGCATCCGGCAAAGGCACCGTTGCCCAATTGGTTGCAGATGCACTCGGCTTCGGCTATCTCGATTCAGGTGCGCTTTACCGCGTAGTAGCCTTTGCAGCCAAACAAAACGGTATCGCCTGGAATGACGCCGAAGCAGTAGCCGCGTGTGCAAAAACGCTGGATATCCAATTTAAAAAAGATCAGGTCTACCTGAATCAAGTCGATATTTCAGAAGACATCCGTACCGAAGAAATGGGTAAAGGTGCGTCGCAGGTAGCCGTACATGCCCAGCTCAGAGCCGCGCTAGTCGATTTGCAGCATCACTTCCGCCAGGCGCCGGGCCTGGTAGCCGATGGCCGCGATATGGGAACCGTCATATTTCCCGATGCTCAATTGAAGATATTTTTAACCGCTTCCACAGAAACTCGCGCTGACCGCCGTTACAAACAACTGCTGGGTAAAGGCCTGCCTGCTGATTACGAAAACATCCTGCGCGACTTGCAGGAGCGTGACGCCAGAGACAAAGGCCGCGCCAGTGCGCCGTTACTGATGGCACAGGATGCAATCCTGCTTGAGACCGATCATTTATCCATTGCCAAAGCCGTTGATACCGTTTTACAAAATTTCAGGCACAAAAAAACACAATAAAAAGTGTAAATAGTCTTTTATTTTTCAATGTTTTAGTTATAATTACCGGTTCAAAGTTTTAATATAAACTTTAAAGGCCTGCTACATCACACAGATGTGCAGTTTTTATAACTACCCCGCTGCTAGGTGGGATTAACTTTTAGGTATTTTTTTTAATGGCTTCTACTACATCTTCTGCTTCACCGATGGAATCTTTTGCTGCGCTTTTTGAAGAAAGCTTGGCACGTCAGGAAATGCGTTCTGGCGAAGTAATCACGGCTGAAGTAACCTCAGTTGATAACGACCACGTGATCGTTAACGCTGGTCTTAAATCTGAAAGCGTTATCGACGCTGCTGAATTCCGTAATGCTCAAGGCGAACTTGAGGTTCAAGTGGGTGACTTTGTTAAAGTAGCCATTGAAAAATTAGAAGACGGCTTCGGCTCAACTGTGCTTTCACGCGAAAAAGCGAAACGCATGGAAACATGGCTGGATCTTGAAGACGCAATGAACGAAGGCCGCATCATCAAAGGCTTCGTAAGCGGTAAAGTTAAAGGCGGCTTGCGCGTATCTGTAAACGGTATCATGGCATTCCTGCCAGGTTCACTGGTTGACGTACGTCCTGTTAAAGACACGACTCCATTCGAAAACAAAGAATGTGACCTGAAAGTGATCAAACTGGATCGCAAACGTAACAACATCGTTGTTTCACGTCGTGCGGTAATGGAAGTTAGCGCTGGCGCTGACCGCGAAGCACTGATCGGCACATTGACCGAAGGCGCAGTGGTTAAAGGTATCGTTAAAAACATCACTGATTACGGTGCATTCGTTGACCTGGGCGGTATCGATGGCTTGCTGCACATCACTGACCTGGCATGGCGCCGTGTTAAACACCCATCAGAAGTACTGACTGTTGGTGAAGAAGTTGAAGCAAAAATCCTGAAATTCGATCAAGAGAAAAACCGCGTTTCATTGGGTATCAAACAATTGGGCGACGACCCATGGGTTGCTTTGGCACGCCGTTACCCAGTAGGCACACGCCTGTTCGGTAAAGTTTCAAACCTGACTGACTACGGTGCTTTCGTTGAAATCGAACCAGGTATCGAAGGTTTGGTTCACGTTTCAGAAATGGACTGGACAAACAAAAACATCCACCCAGGCAAAATCGCACAATTGGGCGACGAAGTTGAAGTGATGATCCTTGAAATTGACGAAGCACGCCGTCGCCTGTCATTAGGTATGAAACAGTGCCAGCCAAATCCATGGGATGACTTCTCTGCAACGCACGCTAAAGGCGATAAAGTTGCCGGTCAAATCAAATCAATCACTGATTTCGGCGTATTCATCGGCTTGCCAGGCGGCATCGATGGTTTAGTTCACCTGTCAGACCTGTCATGGACACAATCTGGCGAAGAAGCAATCCGCAACTTCAAAAAAGGTGACGAACTGGAAGCTGTTATCTTAGCGATTGACGTTGAAAAAGAACGTATTTCATTAGGCGTAAAACAACTGACTGCGGATCCATCAGGTGCATCTTCTGAAGATAAATCAGAAGCTAAACCAAAAGCTAAATCTGCTAAAACTAAAGAAGCTGCTCAATTACCGGATGACGGTGCAGCTGCTGGTACAACCAATCTTGGCGCTTTACTGAAAGCCAAATTGGACAGCAAAAAATAATAAGTAGTTAAAAAGGCAGATAATAATGACAAAATCTGAGCTAATCACTCTATTGGCGGAGCGTTTTCCGCAACTGGTGATGAAAGATGCCGAACTATCAGTCAAGGCCATTCTCGACGCAATGTCAGATAACCTGGCTGCTGGTGAGCGCATTGAAATTAGAGGCTTTGGAAGCTTTAGTTTGAATTATCGTCCGCCGCGCCTGGGTCGCAACCCTAAAACCGGCAGCAAAGTGCAAGTGCCTGAAAAACATGTACCGCACTTTAAAGCAGGCAAAGAGTTACGCGAACGAGTCGATTTAAGCTAACTATTGTTTTAGTTCCATTTAAAACGGCAGCCAAATGGCTGCCGTTTTTTTATGGGTGAAATATTGCTGAAATACAAAACCTAATTAGGTTTTGTTCCCCTTATCTTTTATCTCACTTCTCCCAAACGCAATTCAGGTAAAATACGATATAACGTATTAAGAAACGACGCAAAATGGAATTTGAATTCTGGTGGCTACTTGCACTCCCCCTATTTTTCAGCTTAGGCTGGCTGGCTGCACGCGTCGACCTGAAGCAGCTACTGGCTGAATCCACAGCGCTTCCCGCCGCTTACTTCAAAGGCCTGAATTTCCTGATCACCAATCAACAGGATAAGGCGATTGAAGCCTTTACCGAGGCCGTGCAGGCCAATACCGACTCCCTTGAGCTGCATTTTGCATTAGGCAGCCTGTTCAGAAAACGCGGTGAAGTTGACCGCGCCATCCACCTGCACTTGCACCTGCTGGAAAAAAAGCAGCTTGAACCGCAGCAGAAACTGGCGGTCACGGCAGAACTTGCGCAGGATTACCTCAAAGCCGGCCTGTTTGACCGCGCAGAAGAGCTGTTTGAATCACTGGATGACGACAGGTACCGCCAGCCTGCTTTACGCGCCTTGCTCGAGATTTATGTCCGTGAACGTGAATGGGAGCGCGCGATCAAGGCAGCAACAGAACTGGAAAGAATTTCCGGTGTACCGTTCCGCGTTGAGATTGCAAACTATTATTGCGAAATGGCCCTGAAATCAAAACTGGCCAACGATACGCATACCGCACAATTCGAACTCGACCAGGCGCTCAATGCCGATAAAAACTGCGTACGTGCGAATGTCCTGTTAGGTGATCTGGAAGCTGAAGCCAATAACCATAAAGCCGCCATCTCTGTCTGGAAACGTATCGAATTCCAGAAACCGGAATACCTTGGCCTGATTGCACCAAAACTGCTGGCAAGTTTCCGCGCGTTAAATCAGACGGAAGAAGGCCTGAGCCTGCTGCAGACCTACCTGCAAACCTACCAGCTTGGTTCTCTGCTCGCCGTGCTCTATGAGGCGACACTGGCCGAACAAGGCGCTGAATATGCAGCCCGGCTGGCGCGTAATGAGCTGATCAAGATGCCAAGCCTGAATACACTGGATTTACTGCTACAGGCACGTGCAATCCTGGAAACCAGCCATCCGCAGGATGGCAACCTGCAAGATACCCAGCTGATGCAGCAGGCGGTGCGCCATGCCATCGGCAACAAAACCGCCTACCACTGTGAACAATGCGGATTCAAAGCCAAATACCATCATTGGCAATGCCCTGCATGCAACGCATGGGAAGCGCTGCCGGCTGAACCTACCACTCTCTGATATTTGCCACACCCTGATCCTGGCACCACGTAACTAAAAGACGAACATAAACTATGCAAGCAAACATGAGCAACAATCACGACCCTAAAATTATCGTAGCCTTGGATTACGCAGATGCAGACAGTGCGCTGAAATTGGTCAGTCGGCTTGACCCGGCACTTTGCCGCTTGAAAGTCGGTAAGGAACTGTTCACGGCAGCTGGCCCTCAGTTTGTTGAAAAACTGGCGCGTTCGAATTTCGGCGTTTTTCTGGACCTGAAATTTCACGACATTCCGAATACCGTTGCCAAAGCCTGCAGTGCTGCAAGCAACCTGGGAGTGTGGATGCTGAATGTGCATGCTAGCGGCGGGCTTGAAATGATGCAGGCTGCCAAACAGGCGGTAGATCGCAGCGAGACTAAACCATTGCTGATCGCGGTAACGGTTTTAACCAGCATGAATCAGGAAACGCTGAACCAGGTAGGCATCCATACCGACCTGCCAACACACGTATTGAACCTGGCGCGCCTCACACAGCAGGCAGGTCTCGATGGCGTGGTGTGCTCAGCGCTGGAAGCGGAAATGCTACGCTCCAACCTGGGCAATGAATTCTGCCTGGTGACGCCTGGCATACGTCCGGCCAACGCAAGCAAAGATGACCAGTCTCGCATTGTAACCCCTGCTGACGCACTGGCACTGGGTTCAAGCTACCTCGTCATCGGCAGGCCAATCACACAGGCCGCTGACCCGTTAGCAGCGCTGGTAGCCATCAGCAAGGAATGCAGTAGCGCTTAGCTTCACCATACCAGGCTTGATTCCAGATGGGTTCCTGGCGAACCCACGCAGTATTCCCGCAAAAATTAGGGAATAATTCCCATTTAATATATGATGACAGGTAATTGTTCTGCAATTGCAGGCAATTACCCTATTTAACATCTGTATCTAATTCGAGGGAACGCAAATGAAAAAAGTCATACTTGCACTAATCGCATTCTTAAGCCTGAGCATGAGCGCTATCGCAGCGGTTAATATCAATACGGCAACACAGCCAGAACTTGAAAGCCTGCCCGGCATCGGCCCCAAGAAAGCACAGGCCATTATTGATTACCGTAAAAAGAATGGTAACTTCAAATCAGTTGACGATCTGAATCAGGTAGATGGCATCGGCGATGCAACGCTGGAAAACCTGCGCAAAGATATAGCGATCACAGGCGCAACCACGGCCATTGCCCCCAAAGCAAAGAAAGTAGCGGGGTCGGCAAAAGATGCAAAGGCCACGAAAGCAGCTAAAGATAAGCCTAAACAGTAAAACTCAATATCCGGCATGGCCGGAAACCAGCATAGACCTCCAAATAGAAAAGCCCCTGATCAGGGGCTTTTCTATTGATGCTATCTATCTATTGAGCTTGAATTCCCCTTCAAACTGCTCACACTGCAAGCCAGCCTGAAGAGCGCTGCCTATCCAGCGCTACTATTTAACCCGCATGCCCGGCTGGGCGCCGCTGTCCGGTGAAAGGATAAATGGCCCGCCGCGTTCATCGCTCGCCGCCAGCACCATGCCTTCGCTCATGCCGAATTTCATTTTACGCGGCGCAAGGTTCGCCACCATCACCGTCAGACGGCCAACCAGGCGTGCCGGATCATAAGCAGATTTAATACCGGCAAACACCTGGCGCGGTTTCTCCTCACCAATATCCAGGCTTAATTTAAGCAGTTTTTCTGCGCCTTCTACATGTTCCGCATTCACGATCTTAGCAATACGCAGATCCACCTTGGTAAAGTCATCAATTGAAATATATGCCGCTTCTTCCGCATCGGCATTGGCTTCATTCTGCTGATGCTGCGCATGGCGCTGCTCTGAGTGAGGCTGCGGCGCTGGTGTAGCCTGCAAGTTTTCTTTATTGGCTTCCGTCATCGCTTCAATCAGCTTGGCATCAACACGGGTAATCAGGTGTTCGTAAGCATTGATAGCGTGCTGCGCCGGCAGTGACGTATCCACTACTGCCCAGGTCAGCGGTGTGATGTTCAGGAACTGCTCAATCTCTTCTGCCAGTTTCGGAAGCACCGGCTTCAGGTATAGGGTCAGCAGACGGAACATTTCAAGCGCATCCGAGCACACTTCCTGCAACAGGGCGTCCTGCCCTTCCTGCTTGGCCAATACCCATGGCGCTTTATCCGCGACAAAACCGTTCGCCAGATCCGCCAGGCGCATGATTTCACGCAAGGCTTTGCTATATTCACGTTCGGCGTAGCTGTCAGCCACAAGCTGTGCAGCCGCCTTGATTTCCGCAATCACCGGGTTAGCGGCAGATGGGCTCAATTTACCGTCAAAACGTTTGTTAATGAAACCGGCGGTTCTGCTAGCAATGTTAATATACTTACCCACCAGGTCGCTGTTCACACGTGCGACAAAATCTTCCAGGTTGAGGTCGATATCTTCCATAGTGCTGTTCAGCTTAGCCGCATAGTAATAACGCAGGTATTCTGGATTCTTGATGTGATCGAGGTAGCTGCGCGCAGTAATGAATGTGCCGCGTGATTTGCTCATCTTTTCACCGTTTACGGTTAAAAAGCCATGTGCAAAAATCTGTGTAGGCGTGCGGTAGTCGGCGTATGCAAGCGTTGCCGGCCAGAACAAGGCATGGAAATACAGGATATCCTTGCCGATAAAATGATAAAGCTCGGTTGTAGAGTCTTTATTCCAATACTCGTCAAAATCAATGCCCGTTTTTTGATTGCCGTCAGCGTCTTGCTGACTCATGGCACACAGTTTCTTGAAACTGGCCATGTAGCCAATCGGCGCGTCGAGCCATACATAAAAATACTTGCCTGGCGCATCGGGGATTTCAAAACCGAAGTAAGGGGCGTCGCGCGAAATATCCCAGTCATTAAGGCCATTTTCAAACCACTCGCCCATCTTGTTGGCGGCTTCACCTTGCAGCGTGCCTGAGCGTGTCCAGTCTTTGAGAAAATCTTCACACTCGGATAACTTGAAGAAGTAATGCTCGGTATCCTTACGCACCGGTGCTGCGCCGGATACCGCAGAGTACGCATTGATCAGCTCGGTAGGGTTATAAGTTGCGCCACACACCTCACATGAATCACCGTACTGGTCTTTAGCGTGGCATTTCGGACATTCACCTTTAATAAAACGGTCGGGCAGGAACATGTTTTTGACCGGGTCATAGAACTGCTCTATCGTTTTGGTAGCAATTTTGCCGGCTGCTTTCAGCCGGTTGTAAATACCCTGTGCAAGCGCTTTGTTTTCCGGCGCATTGGTTGAATAGTAGTGATCAAAGCCAACCAGGAACCCTGAAAAATCAGCACTGTGTTCTTTGTGTACGTTCGCGATCAGGGTCTCCGGCGTGATGCCCTCTTTTTCGGCACGCAGCATGATAGGCGTACCGTGCGTATCGTCAGCACAGACATAATGCACGGTATGGCCCTGCATTTTGTGGAAACGCACCCAGATATCAGTTTGAATATACTCAACCAGGTGCCCAAGATGGATACTGCCGTTTGCATAAGGGAGTGCTGAAGTGACGAGGATTTTGCGGGGGGTGTTTGGAATTGCCATGAGATAAATGGATCTATTAAGCTAAAACCGTATTCTAGCAAATGCCGCATGGTTCACCCAGCGATGATTACCGGTTTTGTGCAGATAAGCTGACTGCCAAAGATGAAATGCATATAATTTTGAGCAAAATATTCAAGCCGGTTCAACAATCAATCCCGCAATCAGTTAGAATAACCCATCTTTTTACTCAAGTTATTAACTTACTACATCAATCAGGAATTCAGGCAATGGCAATTACAGAATTACTCATTCAAAGCACGCTGAAAGTATGCATAGACCCCAACACCGGCAAAGACTTTGTGAGTGGTAAATCAGCAAGAAACATCAAGATTAACGGCAATGATGTCAGTTTGGATATCGTACTTGGCTATCCTGCAAAATCAGTCATGGCCGGCATACAGAAATTGGTAACGGAAGCGCTGCAAGGAATCGACGGTATCGGCAGCATCACGGTCAACGTAAGCAGTAAAATCGTTGCTCACAAGGCACAGCAAGGCGTAACACTGCTGCCTAATGTTAAAAACATCATTGCCGTGGCCTCAGGCAAAGGCGGCGTCGGCAAATCGACCACTTCAGCCAACCTGGCTCTGGCGCTTGCCGCAGAAGGTGCGACCGTCGGCCTGCTGGATGCGGATATTTACGGCCCGAGCCAGCCACAGATGCTGGGCATCAGCGGCCGCCCGGACAGTACAGACGGCAAAAGCATGGAACCGATGCAGGCGCACGGCATACAAGCGATGTCTATCGGCTTCCTGATCGATACCGATACGCCTATGGTATGGCGCGGCCCGATGGTGACCGGCGCACTGGAACAACTGCTGCGTGAAACCAACTGGCGCAACCTGGATTACCTGATTATCGACCTGCCGCCAGGCACGGGCGATATTCAACTAACCTTATCGCAGAAAATTCCTGTAACGGGCGCCATCATTGTAACTACGCCACAGGACATTGCCCTGCTTGATGCGCGCAAGGGCCTGAAAATGTTTGAAAAAGTGAATATCCCGATCTTAGGTATTGTAGAAAACATGAGTACCCACATCTGCAGCAAGTGCGGCCATGAAGAGCATATCTTCGGCGCAGGCGGCGGCGAGCTGATGGCTAAAGACTACAACGTGGATCTGCTGGGTTCCCTGCCATTGGACATCGGCATTCGCATGCAGGCTGATAGCGGCAAACCGACCGTGATCGCTGACCCTGATAGCAAAGTTGCCGGTATTTATAAAGAAATTGCACGTCAAGCCGCAATCAAGATTGCCAATACCAGCCTGGATCACAGCAGCAAGTTCCCGAATATCGTGATTCAGAACACGTAAATCCGGCAGCGGCCGGATGCAGGGCATAATTGAAATTTATGGTTTAAATTAAAGAATATGGTTTAAATTAAAGAATATGGTTTAAACGAATGAATTTGTGAAATCAATTGTTTAATTTCAAACTTGCGTACCGGCTGCTCCGCTGCCTGATAATTGCGTTCACAGGCAGCTATCTCACACTGTTCACAATCATCGGCCTGCATGCCGAGAAATCACTCACCAGCGCCCCGCCTGCAAAACATGACGCGGCGCTGATATTGGGAAACCGTATCCACGTACACGGCGCCCTCAACCCATGCCTGACCGGTCGCGTGGACAAAGGGCTATCACTGGCGGCACAAGGTACGGTATCTACACTCGTCATGACTGGCGGACGCAAAAACAAAAACAGCAATATCGAAGCCGAATTCATGGCCGCCTACGCAAAACAAAAAGGCTATAAAGGTACGATACTGATAGAGACGGAATCCCGTTCCACCAAAGAAAACCTAGAGCTTTCCGCACCGATTCTAAAAGCGGCACATATCCACACGATCATCATCGTGTCCGAACCCTATCATCTCTGGCGTACAGAAAAACTGGTAACAGCAGGCCATTTAGGCCATGGCTTTGATGCCAGTCTTGATGCCAATCTTAATGTCAGTTACGCAGCCGCGCCAAGCACATGCTGGATAAATCGCGGCATGCTATCCCAAGGCGCGCTGCGCGAACCTTTGGCGGTGATGCACAATTTCGCCAAAGGCTACTTTTGAGAACGTTACAAGCAACTAACAGATTTGTTCAGTTTTAATCAATTATCAAAAAACCGTCATTCCGGCGTCGGCCGGAATCCAGGCAAGATAATATTTTAAAGCGGTAAATTTATAACAGGCTGAAACACTTATTTGCCAAAACCTCTTCTGGCAGAAGATAACCTTGACGCCATGACCGCAAGGGTTATGTCCGTCAGGTACCCGCTGCTATGCAGCGACCTTGACGCCATGACCGCTGGGGTTATGTCCGTCAGGTACCCGCCGCTACGCAGCGACCTTGACGCCATGACCGCTGGGGTTATGTCCGTCAGGTACCCGCCGCTACGCAGCGACCTTGACGCCATAGCAGTAGACATCAACACCGCAATCTGGTGCAATCAATGTTGCCGGAATGGCAACGCCATTCCGCCAGTGATCAACGGCTTCCTGTTTGCCGGCGCCGGTAACCAAGAACAGCACCTCATGCGTATTATTCAGGCGATTCTGGCTGATAGTGACGCGCTCGGCCGGTGGTTTCGGTGAGTTGAATACAGGCACAGCATCTGCACTGTTATCGACAGCCTGGTTAGGAAACAAGGAAGCCGTATGGCCATCTTCACCCAGACCCAAAATCACCAGATCAAAACTGCGCACGCCTGCCAATGTTTTTGCATAAGCCTTCGCGCCTTCGATATTACCCAATTCGGCCGGAATATCATGTATTTGCGTTTGCGGAATCGCCACATGGTTCAGCCATGCATCACGCGCCATTTTGCTGTTGCGCTCGGCATGATCTACCGGCAGGCAGCGGTCATCATTATGATAAACATGCCATTTGGCCCAATCTGCCTGTTCTTTTGCCAGCAGCTGGTACACATTTTTAGGCGTGCTGCCGCCGGCCAACACAATCAGGAAGCTGCCGTATTGAGCAATCGCCTCATCAGCCGCCTCAAGAATACGTTTTACGGTAGCCTGGTTAATCTCATCCTGCGAACTGAAACTATGCCAGCGTGAAGTTTGATTATTCGCCAATGTCAGTGATTTAACTTGAATTGTTTGTGATTTTTGCATAAAACAGTAGTGCCTTTTTCGGTATAATTACGATAAATTTAATAACTGGCTATTTTAACTTAAAAGTAGCGCAGGCATCTGTAAAAACCTATCGAGAGAATTTGAAATAATGGCTAAACAAATAGACCCCTGTACCCTTGTACTTTTTGGCGCAAGCGGTAATTTATCACGCATTAAGTTAATGCCAGGCTTATTCCGCCTGGATGCGGCAGGCCGCCTTGCTGATGACATGAAGATTCTATCTGTAGGCCGCAGTGAATTATCCCGCGATGAATGGCAAGCCGAAGTAAAAGGCATGCTTGATAAAAAATTTAAAGACGGTTACGACCAGAAAGTATACGACCGTTTTATCGCACGTAACTATTACCACTCAAACCCGCCGACCGATGCTGATTCATTCCAGAAAATGGCAGCCACATTAGGCAACGAATCCGTATTTCCGCAAAATCTGGCCTATTTCCTGTCTGTACGCCCTACAGACTTTGCAGTCATTGTTGAGCAGCTCTCCGGCGTAGGCCTGGTAGATGAAAGCAAATACTGGCGCCGTGTATTGATTGAAAAACCATTCGGGACCGACCTGCCAAGCGCCCAGGCATTGCAGGCTGAACTGACCAAATACCTCAAGGAAAGCCAGATCTACCGTATCGACCACTACCTGGGTAAATCCGCAGTACAGAACATCATGCTCACACGCTTTGCCAACGCGATGTTTGAACCATTGTGGAACAGCGAACATATTGACCATATCCAGATCACCAACAACGAAACCCTGGGCGTAGGCGACCGCACCACGTTTTATGATGCAACCGGCGCCCTGCGTGACATGTTCCAAAGCCACCTGCTGCAGACGCTGGCTCTGGTAGCGATGGAAAAACCGGCAGACCTGACCCCTGACAGCATCCGTGCCGAAAAAATCAAACTACTGCAATCAATCCGCCCGGTTGACACCGCAAATATCAACAAACAGGCATTCCGTGCGCAATATGCGGCTGGCCGCGTATGTGTAGGCGATGGTCACGGCGAGAACGTAGCGGGTTACCTGGAAGAACTGAAACGTGACGGCGTTGAATCAAGCCACACCGAAACCTATGCTGCGGTAAAACTGTTTATCGACAACCCGCGCTGGAAAGGCGTGCCATTCTACGTACGCACGGCAAAACGCATGCATGAAGGCAACACAGCTATTTCAATCCGCTTCAAGAAAGCGCCGATGGAACTGGTCACCGGCCAGCACCAGAACTGGCTTACCATTAACATTCAGCCACGCGAATGCATCAAAATGGAAATCGAATCCAAAATTCCAGGGCTGGATATCGCAACACGCACACTGAGCATCGATGCACCGCAACGCCAGCAAGGCGATGAAACCATCGACTCCTATGAAACCCTGATGCTGAACCTGATGGAAGGTGACCCTTCACAATACCTGCACATCAGCGAAGTAGAAGCGCAATGGCGCCTGGTAGACCCGATTGTAAAAGCCTGGGCTGCAGATAAAACACCGTTGCACCAATACACTGCCGGTAACCGTGACCCTCAGGAATCAAGCGTGATCTTCGAATCACAAGACCAGTTCTGGCGTTACAGCATTGAATTAGGTGGCGACAAGCACTAAAAAATACGGATTTATTCACCATACCGGCAAGACCATTACGGTCTCGCCGGTATGAAGCAGGCGGAATAAATCAGCGCACCTAAATTTTAGCTACAACATCGGCGATCAAAAGAACTTCACTGCCAGCCTTGGTTTGTGAGGTTTTTTTTCGGCCGAAAATCGATATTTTTCCGCATGATTGATTAGTTAGGCTTTATAATGCGATTCACTTTTAACTCTGTAAATATAAACACTTATGAGCATTAAATCTGACAAATGGATACGCCGCATGGCAGAACAACATGGCATGATCGAGCCGTTTGAGCCGAATCAGGTCAAGATGTCCCCAGATGGCCAGCGCCTGGTGTCTTACGGCACTTCAAGCTATGGTTACGATATTCGCTGCTCAAAAGAATTCAAGCTATTTACCAACCTTAACAGCACGATCGTAGACCCGAAAAACTTCGACCCGAATTCATTCGTTGAGGTGAATGCGGATTACTGCATTATTCCGCCAAACTCGTTCGCGCTGGCGCGTACGGTTGAATACTTCCGCATTCCGCGTAATGTACTGACAGTCTGCCTGGGTAAATCGACCTATGCACGCTGCGGCATCATCGTTAACGTCACGCCGTTTGAACCGGAGTGGGAAGGCTATGTCACATTAGAATTCAGCAACACCACACCGCTGCCGGCAAAAATCTATGCCAATGAAGGCTGCGCACAAGTGCTGTTCTTTGAGGCCGATGAAGATGACATCTGCGAAACCAGTTATAAAGACCGTGGCGGTAAATACCAGGGTCAAGTTGGTGTAACGTTACCAAAAATCTAACAACAGCCGAGAGCTTCGAGTTCAGAGTGAATGCTTCGCATATATCAACCTAAGCTCACGACTCTCGGCGCTCTACTCTCAACTTGAGGTAATCCATGAAATTCCGTTTCCCCGTCGTTATCATCGACGAAGACTTCCGCTCTGAAAACTCTTCAGGCTTAGGCATTCGTGTCCTGGCGCGTGCCATTGAAGAAGAAGGCACCGAGGTACTGGGTGTAACCAGTTACGGCGACCTGACCTCGTTTGCGCAGCAGCAAAGTCGTGCATCGGCATTTATTCTCTCTATCGACGATGAAGAGTTCATCGAAGAAAAGCCAGAGGCCATTGAGCAGCTGCGTAATTTCGTCGCTGAAATCCGTCACCGTAACGAGGAAATCCCTATTTTCCTGCACGGTGAAACTCGCACTTCACGCCATATTCCCAACGATGTGCTGCGCGAATTGCACGGCTTCATTCACATGAACGAAGATACGCCGGAGTTTGTCGCACGCCTGATTATCCGCGAAGCCAAAGCCTATCTGGACAGCCTGCCGCCGCCATTTTTCAAGGCGCTCACGCATTATGCAGCTGACGGTTCTTATTCATGGCACTGCCCCGGCCACTCCGGCGGCGTTGCATTCCTGAAGTCTCCTGTTGGCCAGATGTTCCACCAGTTCTTCGGTGAAAACATGCTGCGTGCCGACGTGTGTAACGCTGTTGATGAACTGGGCCAGTTGCTGGATCACACAGGGCCGGTGGCCGCATCTGAGCGCAATGCAGCGCGTATTTACAACTGCGATCACTTGTATTTCGTAACCAACGGCACTTCCACTTCGAACAAAATCGTATGGAACAGCACGGTTGCGCCGGGAGACATTGTTGTAGTGGATCGTAACTGCCACAAATCGGTACTGCACTCAATTATCATGACCGGTGCGATCCCGGTATTTTTAATGCCGACACGTAACCATTTCGGCATTATCGGCCCGATTCCTAAAAGCGAATTTTCCTGGGAAAACATTCAGAAAAAGATCGAGCGCAATCCATTTGCGACCGACAAAAATGCAAAACCGCGCGTGCTGACCATCACACAATCTACTTACGACGGTGTGCTGTACAACGTGGAAGAAATCAAGGAAATGCTCGACGGCAAGATCGACACCCTGCATTTTGACGAAGCCTGGCTGCCGCACGCCACCTTCCACGATTTCTATGGCGATTACCATGCAATTGGCGCGGATCGCCCGCGCTGCAAGGAGAGCATGGTGTTCTCTACGCAATCCACACACAAACTGCTTGCCGGCCTGAGCCAGGCCTCGCAGATCCTGGTGCAGGATGCGGAACAGAACAATCTTGACCGTGACGTATTCAACGAAGCCTACCTGATGCACACCTCCACCAGCCCGCAATACTCGATTATTGCCAGCTGTGATGTTGCTGCGGCCATGATGGAAGCCCCGGGCGGCACGGCACTGGTTGAAGAATCCATTATGGAAGCGCTGGATTTCCGCCGCGCGATGCGCAAAGTGGATGAAGAATGGGGTACCGACTGGTGGTTCAAGGTATGGGGCCCGAACGACCTTTCTGAAGAAGGCATCGAAGAGCGTGAAGCCTGGATGCTGAAAGCCAACGAAAGCTGGCACGGCTTCGGCAATCTGGCTGAAGGCTTTAACATGCTGGATCCGATCAAGGCGACCATTATCACACCAGGCCTGGATATCGACGGCGATTTCTCTGAAGAATTCGGGATCCCGGCCGCAATCGTAACCAAGTACCTGGCGGAACACGGCGTCATTGTTGAAAAAACCGGCCTGTATTCATTCTTTATCATGTTCACGATCGGCATTACCAAAGGCCGCTGGAACACGATGGTAGCGGCATTGCAGCAGTTTAAGGACGACTACGACAAGAATCAGCCGTTATGGAAGGTATTGCCGGAGTTTGTACAGAAACAGCCACGTTATGAGCGTATGGGCTTGCGTGACCTGTGTACGCAGATCCATGAAGTTTACAAAGCGAATGATGTTGCGCGCCTGACCACCGAAATGTACCTGTCAGACATGATACCGGCCATGAAACCGACGGATGCTTTTGCCAAAATGGCACATCGCAAGATTGACCGCGTAGCGATTGACGAGTTGGAAGGCCGCATTACTGCCGTATTGCTGACGCCCTACCCGCCAGGCATCCCGCTGCTGATTCCGGGCGAACGCTTCAACAAGATCATTGTGAACTACCTGAAATTTGCACGTGAGTTCAATGAACGCTTCCCGGGCTTTGAGACCGATGTACATGGTCTGGTAAAACGCATAGAAGACGGAAAAGCGATTTACTACGTAGACTGCGTAGAACAGTAAACTGCAGGCGACTTACGTTATTTATTGGCGGTTAACGCTGATAAGTAACGTAACTGAACTGCAGGCCTTTTTCAGAAACATGCGCTTCACGCGCCGTTTCATGCCATTGCTGTAACGGGATCTGCGGGAAATGCGCATCCCCCGCTACGGCCAGGTCAATTTCAGTCACATATAACTTATCAGCCAGGTTCATGCCTGCCTGATAAAGTTCAGCGCCACCGATCAGGAATATCTCGTCATCGTCTTTAGACAGCGCGATGGCATCCTGCAATGAATTCGCAACAAGCGCACCTTCAACCTGATAATCCCGGTTGCGCGTTACAATGACGGTAGTACGGCCTGGCAGCAACCGCCCCAGGGACTCATACGTTTTGCGCCCCATAATGATGTGGTGCCCCATGGTCAGTGCCCTGAAACGTTTTAAATCTTCCGGCAGATGCCAAGGCAATGTATTGTTGATTCCAATAACCCTGTTTTTAGCAATAGCCACGATAATGGATAATTTTGTCATCTATCAATTATACTGGATGTTTGCAAAGATTGACCTTGACTGACCCATGAGCATTCATTATCCAGGCTCGTTTCTGAAGCTGCTGTTAATCGGCTTTGCTTTCGCCATTTTCCCTTTGTTATGGGCTTTTACAAATGCCAATATTGCATTTGATACACTTGCCGAACAAAGTGAAATCACTATCTACAACGCTGTCAGGACAACGCGTGCAGCCCGCACGCTGCAGGAACAGGTATACCTGATGGAACGCAGCATCAGGCAATATTATGTGCTGCAGGATGAAGCGCTGTTCATGAACTACAAACAGGCCGATACCAAATTTGATGCGGCTATTGTCGAGTTACAGCAATTAACGACTTACCGTCCGCAACTGGAGAAAATCCATACATTGCGCCAGCAAACCCGACAGCTCAACCAGCTGATCCTGAACTCCATCGGTACCCAAACAACGCAACTGGATTTTCTTGACACTTTCAGCCAGCTTACGCAGCAAATCGAGGCGATTATTGATGAAAACAACCGGGCGATAGATAAAACCTCATCCCAACTTACGCTTGCTGCAAAAAAGACGCAAAGGAACTTACTTATACAGAGCCTGGTATTGATCCCGTTGGCACTGCTGGTAGCCGGCTGCATAGCATTTATGCTTGCACGGCCGATCCGCCGCATGGATAAAGCAATCAAAGCGCTTGGAGAAGGCGATTTTGACCAGGAGATCGCCATTGATGGCCCTGGAAACTTGCGTGTTTTAGGCCAACGCCTGGACTGGCTGCGAGCTGAGCTCAAAGAACTGAACGAACAGAAACAGCAGTTCCTGCGTCATATCTCACATGAACTTAAAACGCCGTTAACCGCGATCAGGGAAGCGACCGAGTTACTGAATGACGGCATAGGCGGTACATTATCCGTACAGCAGGCAGAAATCACCCACATCCTGAAAGACAATACGATCCGCCTGCAGCGCATGATTGAAAACCTGCTGAATTACACCAAGCTCGAATCCATACAGCTCAAACTTGATTTACAGACAATCAGCCTGCCGGATCTGATCATCAAGGTGATTAGCGCACATGAACTCACTATCCGCAACAAGCAATTGGTTATAGAAACGGTTTTCAACCTCGAGCAGATCACGGCTGACCACGAAAAACTGACGATCATTATGGACAATCTCGTATCGAATGCCGTGCGCTACTGCCCTGACCTTGGACAGATTAAAATACGCACCGGCGAAGACAAACAGCGCTTCATTATTGAAGTAATAGACAATGGCCCGGGGCTGGATCAGGCTGACCAGGAAAAACTGTTCTCCCCGTTTTACAGCAGTACACATTTACACAAGAGCCTGATTAGCGGCAGCGGCCTTGGCCTGGCCATTACCAAAGACCTCGTTGAAGCCCACGGCGGCAGCATTGTGCTTGCGCCTTCAAACCAGGGGGCGCACTTTATCGTGACTTTACCCAAAAATAATAAAAACTGATAATTGAGATTCAAATGAACAGCAAAAATTTTACATTATTACTTTGCAGCCTGGTTTTGTGCTGTGCGTGCAGCAGCAAAAACCTCGTCAGCAACACTGCCGGCAATGGCAGGATTAACACCATAAAAACCAGTGCTTTTAAACAAAGTAACGTGACCGAGCTGCTGGCATTCATTGACAGCTACTCAAACCTGACGCCGGAAATGCAAAGAAAGGTATTTGCGGAAACTAACCAGGCGCTGGCAGAAAATAAAACCAACCTGCTGTATCGCCTCAAGCTGGCATCCATGTTCGCGCTGCCTAGCAGCCGCCTGCGCGATAACACAAAGGCACAGAACTTGCTTCAGGACATCTTACAGGAAAATACACTGCATCCTTCTGATTCATTCCTGATCAGCCTGCTGTATGAATATACGACAGACTATACAAAACAGTTGCAGAAGAACCGGGACGACATGAAAAAACTTGAATCTGCCCAGCAGAAATATGAGGCGCTGGAGCTGAAAAACAAAGTATTGGAACAGAAGCTGATTGAACTGAAAAACATTGAAAAAACCATGAACGACCGTGACTCGAAATCCGGCAACTAGGCAAGACACATGCATAAGCCCTATATACTTATCGTAGATGATGACCAGGACATACTGAAACTCATCAGCATACGCCTGCGTGCTGCCGGCTACGACACCGCGACTGCCAATAACGGCGTTGAAGCCATGTCAGCCATTGCACTGCAGCGCCCGGACATTGTCATAAGCGATTTACGTATGCCGGCCATGGATGGCATGGCATTGCTGGAAGCAGTACATAGCACGCACCCGACCCTGCCGGTCATCATATTAACCGCCCACGGCTCGATACCGGATGCCGTACGCGCCACACAGCGCGGCGTATTCGGCTTTTTAACCAAACCGTTCGACAGCAAAGAACTGCTGCATCAGGTAGCCGCAGCACTGCGCTTGAACGGCACACACACGACACCATCCGATACAGAAGATAATAATGATTGGCGTGCAGAGATCATCACACGCAGCCCGCAAATGGAAAGCCTGCTTGGACAAGCCAAACTTGTTGCAGGCACTGATGCCAGCGTCTTTATCCAGGGTGAAAGCGGCACCGGCAAAGAGTTGCTGGCACGGGCCATTCACCATGCAAGCCCGCGTCACGCCAAACCGTTTGTGGCAATCAATTGCGGTGCTATTCCGGAAAACCTGCTTGAGTCTGAACTGTTTGGCCATAGCAAAGGCTCATTCACGGGCGCTACAAAATCACATGTAGGCTTGTTTCAGAGTGCGGATGGCGGCACTTTGTTTCTGGATGAAATCGGCGATATGCCGCTGGCGCTTCAGGTCAAGGTTTTAAGGGCGTTGCAGGAACGCACCATTCGCCCTGTCGGCAATACGGTTGACGTCAAGATCGACGTGAGGCTCATCTCAGCCACCCACCGCAACCTGGCAGTCGAAATGCAGAATGAACGCTTCCGCGAGGATTTGTTTTACCGGATCAACGTTGTCGGCCTTGAAATACCCTCATTGGCGAACCGCCGCGAGGATATCAGCCTGCTGGCAAGCCACTTTATCGGCATTTACAATAAAAAATACAAGAAGAAAGTGCATGGCTTTGCGCCAGATGCATTAGAAGCACTGATTGCAGCGCCGTGGCCGGGTAATGTACGCCAATTACAGAATATGGTTGAACAGATGGTAGTGCTTGCAACGACACAGATTGTACCTGCAAGCCTGGTACAGAAATCTTTGCAGGATGAATCAAATGGAATTATTCCGTTTGATTCTGCCCGCCGCAATTTCGAGCAATCGTACCTGATCAACCTGTTGAAGCTGACCCAGGGCAATGTAACCCAGGCAGCCAAGTTGGCACAGCGCAACCGCACTGAATTCTATCGCCTGCTGGAGCGCCATCACATACAGGCCAGCACATTCAAAGATTAAGCCTGTAGGCTGGCGCTGCATGGCTGAAGATACATCGTCATGCAGCGCAGGCAGTCATCTGGTAAACCACGCCGGGCTTGATAGATGACTGCCTTATATCAATAAAACATGATCAGATTTCAACCATGCGCATTATGTAAGCTGATATTGCATTAGCCTATATCTATACTTGCCAGCCGCAGTCCTGGTCATCGCAGACTTGGCGGTTGCGGATTTGCTGGTTGCAGCCTTGTTGGTTGCGGACTTGGCAGGAACTACGCGTGCAATTTCCTTACCGGACTTATTAAAGAAGATGACAGCCGGTAGCCCGGAATTAGGTAAGCCCAAAGCCGCTTTATAGCCGGCCACTTTCTCATTTTCAACCGTAAGCAATAAAGGCGCAAAGCCTTCATTCTGTTTAGCCTGAGCTAACAGCAGATAGGCAGCCTCAGCCGCAGCATTACCGCGTGGCGTAACCACCATCACGACACCCTTTTCGCTTTCCGCGGCCTTTGATACCACGCTGGTATGAATATCAAATGTAGGGCTGGACTTGGCAAAAACCGTAAGCGTTCCCGCCGCCAATACTGCGCATACTAACTGTGTTGTTCGTTTTAACAATCTATTCATTCATTTACCTCCTAATCATCAACTTTGATGGTAGTGGTCAATATGCATGATCCATGCCAATGGAAATAGAGGCTAAAACAGCCGATCCGCATCGATGAAAAATGGTGCTGCAACCCAGGCAGGCCACGAAATCAGGCCTTAAAGCTAAATAAAGGCCGTACGGCAGATCTATTCATACATGTACAAACACAGCGTACTGTCGCTGATAGCCGACAAATTTAATTGATTAAAATCATGTAGTTAAGTAATTTTCTTATATAGCCGTCGTGATCCAGCGACATCATGGATGATACAAAAAAATCCTTAAAATTCATAACACATTGATTATTAAAGATAAAAAAACATGGCACGATAATCGCTATATATTCATTGTAGTTAAATTTGCAGTTATCTTAAAAACCTCTTAAAAATATTCAGGAGTTGATTAATGAAATTCAATTTACCACGTAATTCAATGCGCTTGATGGCTGCCGGAACAATCGCCATATTTTTCAGCGGTGGCCTTATCGCTCCGGCATTCGCCGACAATAAAACGGCAGACAGCAAAAAGGTTGAATCAGTTGCAGGCAAAAGCGTTGATGCGGATTTCAAAAAACTGGACACCAACACAGACGGAAAAATATCACTGAAAGAAGCAGTCAAGGACAAGGCGTTAGCCAGTGTTTTTGATATGACCGATGCCGACCACGATGGCATGGTATCAGCAGAGGAGTATGTGAACTATAAGTCGGCTTTATCTACAATCAATAAGGAGGGCACAAACACAACGAACTAATTGTTAAGTAGTAGTTTTTCTGCATTTCTTGTGACTTATCCTTATCCCCTGTAAGTTGCAAGTTTAGGTTGCCTTGTAATTCCCAGACAAGGCAACCATTTTTTTGCCTCAGACAGCTACCTGGCCTTTAATGGCGGGATATGGATCGTAATTTTCCAAAGTGAAGTCTTCATATTTAAAACTGAAGATGTCTTTCACATCAGGATTGATGTGCATCTTTGGCAATGCACGCGGGGTTCGGCTTAACTGCTCTGCGACCTGTTCCATATGGTTGGAGTAAATATGCGCATCACCCAGTGTATGGACAAAATCACCCAGTTTCAGGTTGCATACCTGCGCGACCATCATAGTCAGCAAGGCATAAGAAGCGATATTAAACGGCACGCCCAGGAAAATATCGGCACTGCGCTGATAGAGCTGGCAGCTGAGTTTGGACCTTTGATCCGCTTCGCCCGGCAAAGCAGGTGCAACATAGAACTGAAAAAACGCATGGCAAGGCGGCAGTTTCATCCGTTCAACATCGGCTACATTCCAGGCTGATACGATCAAACGGCGTGAATCCGGATTCTTTTTGATGGATTCAACGACCTGTGTAATCTGGTCTATATGTGACCCGTCCGGCTTAGGCCAGCTGCGCCACTGATAGCCATAGACCGGGCCAAGGTTACCGTTCTCGTCGGCCCATTCATCCCAGATGCGCACACCATTCTCTTTGAGGTAGGCAATATTGGTGCTGCCCTGTAAAAACCACAGCAGTTCATGGATGATGGATTTCAGATGCAGTTTTTTAGTAGTGAGCAACGGGAAACCATCAGCGAGGTTAAAGCGCATCTGGTAACCGAATACCGAAATTGTACCGGTACCGGTACGGTCTTCCTTCTTGTTACCATGCTCTAAAACATGGTTAAGCAGCTCGTGATAAACCTGCATGGCGTCCTAGCTCGTTTTATCGATAATAAACTGTTTAATTGTGGCAGCTTCTGCATCCATCACGGTAAAGCGCTGCGGTAAGTCTTCAATATTATTCAATGCAGCCGGACGCTCAGGCACAGAGCCCAAAGCCTCAACAATAGATTCTTCGAACTTGGCGGCCAATGCCGTTTCCAGCACGACCATCGGGGTTTGCGGATCAAAATACTCCAATGCAACTTTAAGGCCATCTGCAGTGTGCGTATCGATCACTACATCATATTTTTCCTTAGTTTCGCGTATGGTCTGTATGCGGTTAGCATGGTTGCTGCTGCCGGAAACAAATCCGTATTCAGGAATTTTCGCAAAATAACCATCAGCGTTCAGGTCGAAGCTGCCGCCGCTATCTACCTTGCTCCACAAAGCGCGCGTTTTATCGCTGTCACGCCCAACCAGGTCAAACACGAAGCGCTCAAAGTTGGATGCTTTGCTGATGTCCATCGAAGGGCTGGATGTGTGGTAGGTGTTGGCCGAACCGCGTGGACTGTAAACGCCGGTTTTAAAGAACTCATCCAGCACATCATTCTCATTGGTGGCCACGACCAGTTTATCAACCGGCAAACCCATCATACGTGCGATATGCCCGGCACATACGTTGCCGAAGTTGCCTGAAGGTACCGAAAAGCTGACTTTCTGAGCATTGTTCTGCGTCACCGCAAAGTAGCCTTTGAAATAGTAAACCACCTGGGCGACGATACGCCCCCAGTTGATGGAGTTGACCGCGCCGATTTTATATTGCGCTTTGAATGCTGCATCATTAGAAACCGCTTTCACCATATCCTGGCAATCATCGAACACGCCGTTTACCGCAATGTTATAGATGTTGTCATCCTGCAGGCTGAACATCTGGGCAGTCTGGAAACGGCTCATTTTTTTGTGCGGTGACAGCATGAACACGCGTATGCCTTTTTTGCCGCGCATCGCATACTCAGCAGCCGAGCCGGTATCGCCGGAAGTCGCACCAAGGATATTGGTAGTCTTGCCTTCTTTGGTCAACACGTATTCAAACAGGTTGCCCAGCAACTGCATCGCCATGTCTTTAAAGGCCAGTGTCGGGCCATTGGAAAGGCTCAACAGATACAGGTTATCGTGCAGCGTCAGGGTTGGTGTTATGTCTGCCGCATTCTGACCATGGCGGGTATAAGCATAGACATCCGCACGGTAGGTTTTATCGACAATCGCTTTCAGGTCATTTGCAGGAATGTCATCCACAAAACGCGACAGGATGGCAAATGCCAGATCCGGATAAGACATGCCGCGCATCGCCGTCAAATCTGCATCAGTGAATTGCGGGTAACTTTCAGGCAGGTATAAGCCGCCGTCCGGCGCCAGGCCACCCAACAGGATTTGACTGAAACTTTGTGCAGGCGATTGTCCGCGGGTACTGATATATTTCATACTATTCTCAACTTTAATTTATTTCCGGCATACCGACGCGCGTTGGTATGCCAAGAGCTGCGTTACTTCGCCAGCTCTTCCATGCGGATACGCACCACTTTTCCGGCAATAGCAGGCAATGCCTCAATCGCTGCAATTGCCGCGTTCATATTATCTTCAACCGTGATATGCGTCAGGATCACGATGTCGGCTTCCGTCTCATTCTCGTCCGGTTCTTTTTGCATCATGGCATCAATCGAGATGTCACGGTCACCCAGAACTTTTGTAACGTCAGCCAGCACGCCCGGTTTATCACTGGCGCGCAAACGCAAGTAATAAGCGCTCTTGACTTTATCAATAGGCAAGATAGGCAGATCCTGCACCTGCTCAGGCTGGAATGCCAGGTACGGCACGCGCTGTGCACTGCCTGCATCGATCAGTCGCGCTACGTCCATCAAATCCGCCACTACTGCGCTTGCCGTCGGCTCTGCACCGGCACCGGCACCATAGTAAAGCGTAGGGCCAACAGCATCACCCTTCACTACGACTGCGTTCATGGCGCCATTTACATTGGCAACCAGGCGTTTTTCCGGAATCAGGGTTGGGTGTACACGCAACTCGACACCGTCATCGGTACGCTTGGTAATACCCAGCAATTTAACGCGATACCCTAATTCTTCAGCATATTTGATATCAACCTGCTGCAGCTTGGTAATGCCTTCCGTGTAGGCCTGCTCAAACTTCATCGGCATACCGAAGGCGATTGCTGACATGATGGTCAGCTTATGCGCGGCATCAATACCTTCCACGTCAAAGGTCGGGTCAGCCTCGGCATAACCCAGGCGCTGCGCTTCGCCCAGAACATCAGAAAAGTTAAGGCCTTTTTCACGCATCTCGGTAAGAATGAAATTGGTAGTCCCGTTAATGATGCCGGCGACCCATTCAATGCGATTGGCACCCAAGCCTTCACGTAGCGCTTTGATGATAGGAATACCACCGGCAACCGCCGCTTCATAGGCCACGATCACATTGTTCGCTTTTGCCGCAGCAAAAATTTCATTGCCATGCAATGCAATCAGCGCCTTGTTAGCCGTAACCACGTGTTTTTTATTGGCAATCGCCTGCAATACCAGGTCTTTGCTTAAGGTATAGCCGCCGATGAGTTCAACAACGACATCAACATTAGGGTTATTGACGACAGCAAAAGCATCATTCGTAACGTCCACGCCGCCGGCAACGGCTGCCTTTGCATGCTCGATATTTCTGTCGGCAACCTGCACCACTTTAATTTCAACACCACTGCGGCGGCTAATCTCCGCCGCGTTACGTGTTAAAACCGTATAGGTACCGCCACCTACCGTGCCTAAGCCTAATATGCCTACATTCAACTGTTTCAAGCTTTTGCTCCAATATTGTTCGTGTTATGTTTTTTTCTATAGTTTTCCAAAAATCTGGCAATACGCCGGATGGCTTCTGCAAGGTCATCCACATTCGGTAAAAATACTACGCGGAAATGATCCGGTGTTTTCCAGTTAAATCCGGTGCCCTGCACCAGCAGCACTTTTTCCTCCAGCAGCAGATCCAGAATAAACTGCTGGTCATCCTTGATCGGATAGATTTCCGGGTCTAATTTTGGAAACAGGTACATAGCCGCCTGCGGCTTGCTGCAGCTCACGCCCGGAATCGCATTCAGCATTTCATAGGCAATGTCACGCTGTTTGCATAAACGGCCTTCCGGTGCCACCAGGTCATCAATGCTCTGGTAACCGCCCAGTGCCGTCTGAATAGCCAGCTGGCCTGGCACATTGGCGCACAAGCGCATAGATGCCAGCATGTTCAGGCCTTCAATATAATCTTTTGCGTGCTTTTTCTCGCCGCTGATGATCAGCCAGCCGGCACGGTAACCACAGGTGCGGTAGTTTTTTGACAAACCATTGAAGGTAACAAACAAGACATCGTTTGCCAGCGATGCAATAGACGTATGCACATTGCCATCGTATAAAACTTTGTCATAAATCTCATCGGCAAAAATCACCAGGCCATGATGGCGGGCGATTTCAATGATACCTTCCAGAATTTCACGCGGATATAGCGCACCGGTAGGGTTATTGGGGTTAATCACTACGATACCGCGCGTATTGGCAGTAATCTTGGATTCGATATCTTTCAGGTCTGGCATCCAGCCGGTTGCTTCATCACACAGGTAATGACGTGCGGTACCGCCAGCCAGATTCACGGCAGCCGTCCACAGTGGATAATCCGGCATCGGCACTAATATCTGGTCGCCATTATTCAGCAAGCCCTGCATCGCCATCACAATCAGTTCAGATACGCCATTGCCGATAATGATATCGTCGACGGTCACCCCCTGAATATGCTTGCTCTGCGTGTAATGCATAATGGCTTTGCGCGGCTCAAACAAGCCTTTACTATCCGTGTAGCCACCCGCCTTGGACATGTTGCGGATGACATCCTGCTGGATCTCTTCAGGCACTTCAAATCCAAACGCCGCCGGATTGCCGATATTGAGCTTGATGATACGCTGGCCGTCTTCCTCCATCTCGCGTGCGCGCTGCAAAACTGGGCCGCGAATGTCGTAGCAGACATTATTAAGTTTATTGGATTTGAGTATAGGCTGCATGATGCGTGAATTGGCGCTAAAAAGCATAATAGTTAAAGGTGCTAGTTTACATTAGAATGCTGTATTCGTTCAATTAAAGCCTGGATATTACAGGCAAAGTCACCCATGAAACTACACCTGACAACCGCTGAAAATAACAACTTGATCACTGCCTACGCTGATGAATATATCGAGGTCAATAAACAGCGTTATGCGCAAGACCTGATCGTTATGCCAGAAACACTGATTCATGACTGGCCGGTAAGCCGTTTTGCGGATATTACAAATGTGCATTTCAGTCAGATCGCTGACCTGAAACCTGAAGTGGTACTGCTGGGAACGGGAGCCGCACACCACTTTTTACACCCCAAACATTACCAATGCCTGACGGATAAAGGCATCGCGCTGGAATGCATGACCACAGCTGCCGCGTGCAGAACTTACAACATTTTAATGTCAGAAGGCAGAAATGTTGCCGCAATACTCATGCTGGCATTAAAATAAAATCACCTCCAACATCATCGGCAGTATTAACTAAACTCCCAGGCATAGACACATACACTTCAACTGTCATTTTATATTCATAGCGCCGTCACAATTTATTGAGAAAATTTCCCATATATAAGGAAATAATTGTGAGGTTAGCTTTATGAACACGAACAAACAGGCAGACATAGCTACAATCCAAAATACACCGGCGGAACACAATGTAATACCGATGCAAGAAAACACCTTGGTCAAAGAAGGGAAATCAGCTGCCATTACCATCAACACCCCTTTTACCGTTATACCAGGGCTGCCTGGTCTCAGCAAAATACTGGCTAGAATCGACAAAACAACCCAGCAGGATTTAGGCTTTACTTTCAAGGCAAGCGCCATCAGAACACCTGACAGCCGAGGTGAAAATGCGTTGCAACTCAATCTTGATTATATTGGTGTTGGCTGGATGAGCAGTAAGTTCAATGTGCAACTCTCACCATTCTCAATCAAAATAGAATCCAATGAATTTAATCATGAGCCACACTGGGGGTGTAATGCCTCGGTTCTATCCTCACCGATGGGATTGGTTCATGAACGTGCGGGCATAAAGGGCACATTCAACGATTGCAATAGCACCAGAACATTTAGCGCAGCACCGGAAATTAGCTATCAGAACTCTAAAACTTTCAGGCCCTTATCTACGGTCACTGGTGGATATTTTTTTGGCAATGCCGCTACATTACACATTCCGTCTGAATATGTGCCGACTTTTGAAAGAATCAAAGCTGCCAGCCCAAGCCTGGAAGAATGGAAAACTATCGCAGAACACGTAATCCCCTCTATACCGGCAATACAAATTGGCAAACTGATTGACCAAGACATAGAAATTGCCGGAAACTTTATAAAATCACTCACATCTGCAGCAGAGCCCAACACATTACAAGCGAAGCAAGATAAACATTCGCCTTACAGCAATTTCCATATCAATCAACAGGTGACACTTAAAAAAATAGAACCATCTAGTGAAGAAAAAACCAGCTACATCGTTCAGAAAGATGACACGCTATCACAAATCGGTAAAAAGACTGGTCATCCATGGCCACAAATTTTTGCGATGAACAAAACGCAATTAAACAACAATCCCAATCGCATTTACCCGGGGCAAGAATTGCATATCCCTGAAAACCATAGCCATTCAGAGCTACTTAAGCACCCTGTAGTACAAGCACAAATTGCTGAAAATTTAAAAAAACAGCAGATGATCTCATCAACGACCGAACGATAAGACCATGCATATCACCAATAAAACTCAACAACAAACTCAATAAAAAGGGAAATATTCCCACATAATTGTATTTTTCATATACAATACATCCATGTATTTAGATTTAGAAAATAATAAATTGAGGATACAACAATGGATACCAACGTACATGACGACAACGACGTAAAAACCGCTGTCATTAAAAACCTACTGGAAAATATTCAATATCCACCGCCGGACTCAGATATCCTGGCAAGGATGGCTGATTCGGCACTTCGTGATGCCGGCTTTGATAGCAACCTCTGGGAACTTGTTGAAGCAGCACGAAAGAACGGATGCCTCTGGGGAAGGGAATTAAATCACCATCTACAGCACATGCCTTTCGATATTCATCAAACAGTACAGCGTATCGAAAACGCAGCTTTTAACCTGCTATTGGCAAACATCCCGCCTAAATTTCCACTGAATCAGAATGGCTCAGGCATTACCGATCATTTACTGACAACTACCACCATATCAGGCTCAGATCTGACTGCAGCAAAAACCATGAGCGCTACAGAAGCAGTATCCGCCTTACCTGACCCGGCCGGCACGGTTTCAGAAAATGCCAGGGTAAAAAATACACAAGCAGCAAACGAAGCAGTTAGCAGCTACAGCCAAGATGACTTGGGGAGCCAGGTAAATACAGTCCGCATGAAAAACGTTAAGACGATTCAAATGGAAATGCCCGGATTACTTAAGGCAATCCGGGCATTCTGATCTATTTCAGACCTTGTATTAACGTTCTGTATTACAAGAATTTACGTGACAAAGTCAGCGTTGCATTAGTGCCGCCAAAACCAAAACTGTTGGATAACGCGGTTTCGATTTTTACGTTTTCAATCGCTTTGCGTACGATATTCAAACCTTCCGCCGCCGGATCCAAGGTCTCGATATTGGCAGAAGCCGCAATGAAATTGTTTTCCATCATCAGCAAAGTATAAATCGCTTCATTCACACCCGCCGCACCCAGCGCATGGCCAGACAGTGATTTGGTGGAGGCAATGGCAGGTTTCTGATTCAAACCATTTTCACCGAATACTTCACGGATCGCTTCCAGCTCTTTCACATCACCCACCGGCGTACTGGTGCCATGGGTATTGATGTAATCGATATTGCCTTCTACGCCTTCCAGCGCCAGCTTCATACAGCGCACTGCACCCTCGCCGCTTGGGGCGACCATATCGTAACCGTCAGAAGTGGCGCCATAACCCACGACTTCAGCGTAGATTTTTGCACCGCGCGCTTTAGCGTGCTCATACTCTTCCAGCACCACAATACCGCCGCCGCCGGAAATGACAAAACCGTCACGGTTAGCATCATAAGTACGTGAAGCTTTATCCGGTGTATCGTTATATTTGCTGCTTAATGCACCCATGGCGTCAAACAGGAACGACATGGTCCAGTGTTCTTCTTCTGCGCCACCGGCAAATATCACATCCTGCTTACCGAGCTGAATCTGCTCGACACCGGCGCCGATACAGTGCGCGCTGGTAGAACAAGCGGAGCTGATACCGTAGTTGATGCCCTTGATTTTTGCACCGGTCGCCAGGCATGCAGCTACGCCGCTGGACATGGTTTTAGTCACCATATAAGGCCCTACGCGGCGGATGCCTTTTTCGGCCAATGTGTTGGTAGCTTCCAGCATGCTTTCGGTTGAAGTACCACCCGCACCGACTATCAGGCCAGTACGTACATTTGACACCAGATCTTCCGGCAGGGTCGCATCTGCAATCGCTTCCTGCATGGCCAGCCAGGCATAAGCATGGCCTTTTGCCATAAAACGCAGCAATTTACGATCGATGAGTTCTTCAATATTCAGATTCTTGATCGAGCCGGCCACATGAGAGCGCAATCCGCGCTCTGCATACTCAGGCTGATAGGTAATCCCTGATCGACCATGACGCAGGCTATCTAAAACCTCGACTTTATTGTTCCCAAGACTGGAAACAATCCCTATCCCAGTAATAACGACACGACGCATTATCGTGCACTCCTAATAAATTAATTAATAACCGTATTTTAACTTAAGTGTTTTTAAAGTTCTTGTATTCGATAAGTTAAAAGTTATCTGTACGTGTAAACAAACCAACGCGCAGATCATTTGCAACATAAATTTCGCGGCCGTCAATCTGCATTGACGCATCGGCGATACCCATCACCAGCTTGCGCATAATGACGCGTTTCAAATCTATAGTATAGGTTGCCAGTTTTGCCGTAGGCAGCACTTGCCCGGTGAACTTGACTTCGCCCGCACCCAAAGCACGGCCACGGCCAGGGCCGCCCATCCAGCCCAGATAAAAACCAACCAGCTGCCACATGGCATCCAGGCCTAAACAGCCCGGCATCACCGGGTCACCGGTAAAATGGCAGTCAAAGAACCACAGGTCAGGTTTAATATCGAGTTCAGCAACAATCTGGCCATTGCCATACTTGCCGCCTTCTTCAGTAATAGAAACAATACGATCAAACATCAGCATAGGTGGCAATGGCAATTGGGCGTTCCCTGCACCGAACATTTCACCACGGCCGCATTTGAGTAATTCTTCTTTTGTAAAGCTATTTTGTCTTTGCATGATTTTATTTCTTTAATCGTTTTCTGAACTGGTTTTTTGCTTTTATCGAAGTTGCGAAAAACCGATGAACTTGATTTAACCTGTAAATTTAATCTAACTCACGCTATTTTCGCTGGAAATCAATTTTTACGAAAGCATTATTCACACTTCATCAGCGTTTTACCATTTTTTCAAACAAATTAAAATAAATATGTACAGGGGGTATACAGATCTGTTTACCCCCGCTGAAAAAACGTTTACTATGCACCTAGCTTAATTTCAACTATTCATAAAAACACGGGAAATTTCCATGAGTGACGCACAACTAGCCGATTGGCGCGATCTCGCGCTAACCTTAGAAACAGAAGTGAATAAAGTAGTCGTGGGTCAGCATACCCCCGTGCGCTTGATTACCACTTCAATTTTTGCACGTGGCCACGTATTGCTTGAAGGTGACGTCGGTGTCGGTAAAACAACCCTGCTGCGCGCATTTACCCGCGGCATCGGCGGCGGTTACCAGCGTATTGAAGGTACCATCGACCTCATGCCGAACGATCTGGTTTACCACACCTATCTGGGTGAAGACGGCAAACCTCATGTCAGCGCCGGCCCATTGCTGATGTCAGGTGAGAACCTGTCGGTATTCTTCTTCAACGAAATCAACCGTGCACGCCCTCAGGTACACTCCCTGCTGTTACGTGTGATGGCGGAACGCAGCCTGTCTGCATTCAATGCCGAGCACTATTTCCCGCACATGATCGTGTTTGCAGACCGTAACCAGGTTGAAAAAGAAGAAACTTTTGAAATCCCGTCCGCTGCGCGTGACCGTTTCATGATGGAAATCCCGATTGTTGTACCGAATGATGATGACATCATGCAGGCACTGGTATTTGATACCAAATTCCATAACGTAGATGCGCTGGTTGATACGGTTAAACCGGACATTCTCCAGTTTGATGAACTGAATGGTTTTTCCGGCATTCTGCAAAGCAGTATAGAAGCCAGCGAAACACTCAAGAAATATGCACTGAACCTGTGGAAAGCGACCAAAGCACCGCTAGACTACGACGTAAAAGTATCCGGCGTAGACATGAACCGCCTGGTGCTTTCAGGCGCCAGCCCGCGCGGCATGAGCATGATGCTGCGTGCAGCGCGTGTGAACGCGTGGCTGAATAACCGCAGTGCGGTATTGCCCGACGACATCCATGCGGTATTCCATTCAACGATTGCGCACAGGCTCGTGTTCAGCCCGGTATATGAAATGCGGCGCACCGAAATCGCCCGCGAGATGCTGTCCGGTATCCTGAACAATGTGTCTGCACCTTAATTAACCAACGGGAATTAACCAACTGGGTTCAGAATTAACCAACTGCGTTCAGTTCTAGCCGCGGGTATAACCGTCAAGGTCATCACCGCTCCACTAAGGGGCTTAAGCTCCAAGTGGAAGCGCGAAATGCAGATGAACACTGATAGCTGTATTTTTAAGAGTTTACTGAGGGTTTTATGTCGGCACTGCACGAAAACATAGCTGTAAATTTTGACTCTACACGATCGATTGACCTGATTTTAATCTGCGTAGATCAGCATTTATCTGCGGTTAAATAAAATATATGACTATTCCTTTCATAAAATCATTTGATTACCACATAGGCTGGCGCTCGCGTGGCCGCAACCCCGGCCGTCATGCCAGCACACAGCGCGGCATGGGCATGGAGTTTCGCGGGCATACTACCCTGCTCTCCTATCCGGATCCGCGCCGTATCGATATCCGGCAGACAATACGCGACCCGCTGGAACAGGTATATGTGCGCCTATTCAACCAGAAAAGTGCCACCCCCGTATTTGTAATCTGCGATTTGTCAGGCAGCATGAATTTCGGCGCAAAAAAACGCAAAATCAAACTTGCCGCCGAAATCGCGGAATCGGTAGCGCAGTCGGCCAGCGAACATCATGACCCATTCGGTTTTATCGGTTTTGACGAAAAAGTGCGCGAAGACTGGATCAGCACCACCTCATTCAAGTCGCACCATGCCATTGCAATGGCAGAATCACTGAAAGACTTTCACCCGGCACCCGTCGATTGCAAAGGCATCACTGAAGTCTACCGTTACCTGCCGCGCGAGCGCTCCCTAGTGTTTCTGGTCTCGGATTTCCACATGCCAAACGAGGTGCTGGAAGAAGGGCTATCCAACCTGCTGCGCCACCACATCGTGCCGGTCGTGCTGTGGGATGCCGCCGAATACAGGAACCTGCCGGAATTTGGCCTGGCCAATGTCACGGATGCAGAAACCGGCGAAAGGCGCACCCTGTTCATCCGTAAGGAACTACGTGAAAAAATCGTGCAATCCTTTGAGAACAGGCGCAATGAAATATATGAGCTGTTTATGCGTTTTGATATGCCGCCTTTTTATGTTGAGGGCGAGTTCGATGCAGATTTACTCACAGAATACTTTCACCAATTTGTAGCGGCTTAATTTTAAGTAAGAATCACTATGACAAAATCCATTCGCAAATATGCACTGATGCTATTCATGTGTATGTCACCACTAGCGGCATTCGCCCTGGACAGCCAGGAGCTGCCGGATGTTAAAGAAGGCATCGTCACACTGGAAACCAAAGACCCGGTCAAACTGGTCGGCTACACAGTGGGGGACGTGATTGAGCGCGAAGTCACCCTGACGATCAAAGCCCCCTACAAACTGATTGACACTTCACTGCCGATCCCCGGTTACGAAAAACGTTACAGAGGCCAATTGATCGGTATTGAACTTAAAAGCATCGATCACGTAAAAAAAGAATCCAAAAAACAGACGGTTCACCACATCAAACTGGCCTATCAGGTATTTACCAATAACGTCGTGGCAAAAAATGCCGCACTAGGCCCCGAGTACCTGAACCTGATCAATACTGCCGACAAAAAGGAACTGGTGAAATATCGCGTTCCCAGCCTGACCATCGCCATTTCACCGATTGCCATCTTTGGCCAGGTCAAGGTTGAAAACAACATGAGCCCACTGCTTGGCCCCCTGTTGATGACCAATGATAAAGAGATGCGATACCTGAAAATCTCGCTGGCAGCGATCGCGCTAAGCCTGCTCGGCTTGCTGTACATCCTGGGCAAAAGTGCCTGGCTTCCGCGTATGGGCGGCGCTTTTGCCAAGGCTTACCGCACCGTACGGAAAACCGCCAATAATGAAGATGGGGTAAAACAGGCGATTTCAACCCTGCATCAGGGCTTGAACACGACTGCGGGCATGAGCGTGTTCAGTGACAACCTGGCCAGCTTTCTGCACAAGCACCCTGATTTTTACCCGATCAAGTCTGAAATAGAAGAGTTTTTCGGCTTATCCCGCCGCATTTATTTCGAGCCGTCTTTCAAGCTGGCAGGCAAACATGGTGCAGACCTCAACCCCCATCAATGGCTGACCCGCTTTGCACGCCACTGCCGCGACTGCGAGCGCGGCCTGATTCCCGAACCGATGAAAGCAGGAGCATAAGGCATGGTTTTTTCCCACCCATGGCTGCTGTGGCTGCTGCCGCTGGCAATCCTTCCGCTGCTGCTGCAGCGCGCACATGCCAGGCACTACTCCTGGGTCGACATGCTGCCCAAGGACCCTTTATCGGATCTGATCGGCCTTGTATTGAAAATATTGGCAGTGCTGACCCTGGTATTCATTATTTTAGGCCTGGCTGCACCGCACACTACTGAAACAAAAGTGGAGCGTATCGGCGTCGGTGCTCAAATCGCGCTAGTTTTAGACCGCAGCGCCAGTATGGATGACCCATTCTCAGGCACCACCAGCGCGACAGGCAACACCACAGTCGGCGAAACTAAATCTGTCGCAGCGGCAAGACTGATTACCGAGTTTGTAAAATCACGCCAGCAGGATATGTTCGGCATGATTACCTTCAGCAACTCTGCCATGTATGTACTGCCGCTCAGCGAAAACAAAAAAGCCGTCATCGCCGCCGTGCAGGCCACCGGAGGCAATGCGCTGTTTCAGACCAATATCGGCAGCGGGCTGACCAGCAGCGCCGCCCTATTCGACAAAATCCCGGATTCAGGTTCACGTGCGGTGATTCTGCTATCTGACGGCGCAGGGCGTCTAGATGCCAATACGCAGCAAAAGATCAAAGACTGGTTTGACCGCCTGCATATCAGCCTGTACTGGATCGTACTGCGCCAGCCTGGCGGCATCAGTATCTTTGATCCGAATTTCAAACCCGTTGAAGACCAGCCGCTGCCGCCGGAAATTGAACTGAACGAGTTTTTTAAAACGCTGAAAACGCCATTTAAAGCTTATGAAGCCGAAGACCCAAAATCTTTGCAGCTGGCGATGAATGACATTAATAATCGCGAGAAAAAACCGATTAAATATTTTGAAAAAATACCGGGCCACGAATATTCAAATGTCTGCTTTATTATCGCAGCACTGATGATAGGCTTATTACTGGGCGTGAAACACTTAGAGGTTAGAACATGGCACTAAATTTAAAAACACTATCGGCAGTTAAAGTTTCACGTTTCTTTACAGTGAAAAAACTCACATGGCTGTTTGCGCTGATCGCAGTGACGGGCACAGCCTCTGCGATCTATCACTTCAGCCGCATGCAGCAGATAGATGCGTTTAACCAGGCAATCAGCGAAGGCAAGCCGCCCAGGTCTGACCTGCAAAGTTTCGAGGCCAAATTTGCCACGGCCTACTGGCTGGCAAAAAATGAACGCTACAAAGAAGCGACCCTGCTTTTCAACAAAGCCCTCAATGGCGCCAGCATCGAACAGAAAGCAGCGATTCATTACAACCTGGGCAATATCTTCTTTCTGCGCGGCCTGATCATCAATGGCACCAGCATGACGGTACGCGATGAAGCGGAATATTTACTGCGCCAGGCAAAAACGGCCTACCTGCAATCGTTAAGGCTTGATAACTCCAACTGGGGCGCACGCCACAACCTGGATCGCCTGCTCACGATGCTGCCGGCCACGCCGACACCTGGCGTAGGTGAAAGCGACACCCCGGGCTTGATCATGGGCAACATTCCGGTTGGATTGCCTTAAAGGATAGAGTCATGCATAACTTATACAACTACTTCCGCCACCGCCGCGATGTTACGCTGTTAGCCCTGGCGCTACTGCTGCTGGTGATTGCACTGTTCAACCCGAAAATACCGGTCAAGCGTGATATTTATAGCTATATGCTGGTGGCCGATATTTCACAAAGCATGAATACAGTGGATAAAAGCCTTAACGGCAAACCGGTATCACGCATGGTGTTCACGCAGGATTTAATGCACAGAATGATAGGGGAATTGCCATGCGGCACCAATGTCAGCATCAGCCTGTTTGCAGGTGTAAGTGTTGCGGCGTTGTATACACCGATTGAGGTTTGCGAAAACTTTGATGCGATCAACGACACGATTGACCATCTCGACTGGCGCACAGCCTGGTCTGGCAACAGCCGTGTACGCGCAAGCATGATCACCCTGGCTAAAACCATACGTTCGTTTCCCGAGCCGGCACAGGTTGTATTTTTTACCGACGGTGAAGAAGCGCCGAAGCTGCACGTGTTTAACAGAACCGATTTAACCGCATTCCAGGGTGGCGAAGACTGGCTCTTCGTGGGTATTGGCTCCGATATCGGCACCCCGATCCCTAAATTCGATGAACATAACCAGCTGATCGGCTACTGGTCAGGCGACAGCTTTGCAATGCAGCCGGGTATTGCGCAGATTTCCGAATCAAACCTCGGCGTCAGGGATGATAATGTAGCCGGTGGCACCAGCGACCGCTACCTGTCCAAACTGGACGAAGAATACCTGAAAGAACTGGCGAAGGAAGTAAATGGCCTGTATGTGCATGGCAATAATGTACATGACGTACTCAGCGCCATGAAAAAACAGAAACCCGTACGCAAAGACAAAGCAGGTTTTGAAATCCGCTGGCTATTGGCAAGCCTTGCCGGCATCCTGTTTATTCTGGCCTACACCCCGAAACACCCGCTACAAGAACTCAAAACTCAATGGCGTAATTTAATGGTGCGCCGCAGGCAAAAGACGGCATAGCCTCTTAAACGTCACCTTGCAGATACCTTAACGTCACCTTGCAGATACTAAAGTGACGCCGATAAAATAAAAAAGCCGAAAGCATCATGCTTTCGGCTTTTTTATTTGGAGCGGGAAACGAGGTTCGAACTCGCGACCTCAACCTTGGCAAGGTTGCGCTCTACCAGCTGAGCTATTCCCGCATATTACTATTTGTATTACAAAAACTTTGGAGGCGCGAACCGCCTACATGAAACCAATAACGGCTTTGCAGGCCGCGGCATAACCGCTTTGCTATCGCGCCATTATATTTCAGCATTATAAGCCAAAATAAATCTTTAGTACGTGCCACCATTCTAACTAAAACGGCGAAAGCATAAATGCATTCGCCGTTCTTGATATTTGGAGCGGGAAACGAGGTTCGAACTCGCGACCTCAACCTTGGCAAGGTTGCGCTCTACCAGCTGAGCTATTCCCGCGTTGTCATTACGTTGTGTCATCGTTAAGACAGGCGCCATTATAGAGATTTTGAGCCTCTCGTCAAGCAGAACTTACGTAATTTTCACCAGTTTATTTCTGCTTCATTTTCGGCATTGCCGCCCGCAAATAATAAGCCATTGATAGCAATGTTAAAAATGCCGCAACAACAATCAGCACATGTCCGACATCTTTGGTTTTGAATACTCCCAATGCTCCCAGATCAATATCGCTCCAGTAGAGTAACAGCACAATCGCCAGCATCTGCGCCGCTGTCTTGACTTTACCTATCATCGCAACACCTACACTGCTGCGCTGACCTTCACCTGCCATCCACTCACGCAGGGCACTGATTGCAATCTCGCGTCCGATGATGATCAAAGACACGATTGCGCCCACACGGTCGAATTCAACCAGCACGATAAGCGCAGCGGCCACCATCAATTTATCGGCAACCGGATCCAGAAAAGCGCCAAACGAGGAGGTTTGTTTCAGGTAACGCGCCAGGTAGCCATCAAGCCAATCGGTCAAAGCGGCAATGATAAAAACGGCCGTAGCAAATAAGTTAACCTGATGCGATGGCATCTCACCTAATGTACGCAGATTTTCAGGCCAGTAAAATGCCCCCACAAAGATAGGAATCAATAAAATGCGTAACCATGTCAGCATGGTTGGGACATTACAAATCATTTAAGAGCACCTCTGTTCAATAAATTGCATATCGCCGCTAATGCAGCTCTCCGTATATTTTCTCAGCCAGCGCCTGGCTGATGCCTTCAACATTGGCGATTTCGTCAATACTAGCACTTTTTACGCCGTCTAGCCCGCCAAAGCGAGTGAGCAGGGCTTTGCGCCGCTTGGCGCCTATGCCTTCTATATCTTCCAGGCTGGAGTGCATTCTGGCCTTGCCGCGCTTCGCCCTATGCCCGGTAATGGCAAAGCGGTGTGATTCATCGCGTATCTGCTGCAACAGGTGCAAGCCCTTATTGTCTTTTTCCAGGTTGATCATTTCACCGGTATCGGAAAAAATCATCGTCTCCAGGCCTGGTTTGCGTTCTTCGCCTTTGGCAATGCCTACCAGCAGAATATCATCGAGGCCGACTTCCGCCATGACCTCCATCGCCACGCCGAGCTGGCCTTTACCGCCATCAATAAATATCAGGTCCGGGCGCACGCCCTCTCCTGTCGCGACTTTCCTATAACGCCGGGTCAGCACATCGCGCATTGCGGCATAATCGTCACCCGGGGTGATGCCGGTGATGTTGTAACGGCGATATTCGCTATTCTGCATATCGCCGCGGTCAAACACGACACAACTGGCTACAGTCGCCTCACCCATGGTATGGCTGATATCGAAACACTCTATACGCTCAGTACTGTCAGGCAAACGCAGCGCCTCGCGTAGCGCCACCAGCTTCGCTGCCTGATTTGCCGAAGTTGCCGCGCGCTGCCCCAGCGCCAGTTCGGCATTGGTCTGTGCCATTTTCAGCCACACGCGCTTATCGCCGATTGGGTTGGTATTGATCTTCACCTTGCGCCCGGCCTGCTCGCTCAGTACTTCCTCCAGCACCGCCGTTTCTATTTTGACACCGGTCACGATCAGGGGCGGTGTATTCTGCGCGACGTAATGCTGTGCAATGAACGCTTCCACGCTGTTTTCCAGTGTTTCGCCATCCGTATTCTTGGGCATGTAGCTTCTATCGCCCAAGTGACGGCCACCGCGAATCATCACCAGGTTAATGCAATGCTGCCCTTCCAGCTCGGCACACGCAACTACATCGGCATCTGACACATTAAAATCGCTGACAAACTGTTTGGCCTGTACCTGTCGCAAAGCCTGTATGCGGTCACGGAATAGCGCAGCCTGCTCATACTCCTGGCTGGCGGCAGCTTTATTCATCTGCTCGCCAAGCGCGTCCATCACCTCGCTCGTCTTGCCTAGCAGGAACATGGCAGCCTGATGCACATCATTGCGGTAGTCTTCTTCCGTTATCAGCCCCACGCACGGGGCGGTACAGCGCTCGATCTGGTGCTGCAGACATGGCCGGCTGCGATTGGCGAACACGGTATTCTCGCAGGTACGCAGCTTGAACACTTTCTGCAGTAGCTGAATACTCTCGCGTACCGCCACCGAGTTGGGAAACGGCCCGAAATACTGATTACCTTTGCGCTGCGCGCCACGATGGAATGCCAACCGCGAAAACTCGTCGCCGGTTAAAGTAATGTAAGGGTAGGATTTATCATCACGAAACAACACGTTGTAACGCGGCATCAACCCTTTGATCAGGTTGTTTTCCAGCAGCAGCGCTTCTGCCTCGCTGCGGGTCACTGTGGTTTCAATTCTGACAATATTGCTCACCATCATGCGCGTACGCGGGCTGGGAATATTCTTATTGAAATACGACGAAACGCGCTTTTTAAGGTCTTTGGCTTTACCTACATAAATCACCTCGTCCGCAGCGTTGATCATGCGATACACGCCAGGCAGGTTGGGCAGGTTTTTCAGGATAGGTTTAGGATCGAACATGAGCATATTTTAACAGCCCATGACTTGAATGGATTGCATCAGGAGCAACAAATATTCAGCAGGAACAAATGCGCTCCTGACATTCCGGAGCTTGAAACTTACTCATAAAGCCCTGAAGAATGAATAAATATTGAACAAAAAATAGCGCCCATGCATGCATAGGCGTATTGAGCATATACGGGCTTGTTAAACAGCTTTGTATGGAAATTATCAGGAATCCAGCAACTCACCGGCAATGGCCCAATCTTCATAAGCCACCTCCTCAAACGTGATGTACGTATAAGACTTTGGCTTATGCGCTACACGCTCCAGCGTTTCGGTGATTTCTTTCGCAATCTGCGCTTTTTGTTCCCGGGTCACTTCACCGGCTAATTTGATGTTGACGTATGGCATGGCTAGCACTCCTTTAAGTTAATGAAATAATCTGACCAATCAATATATTACAAAAATCCCTGGGAGATTAGTTAATTTATGTAGCGCTAACTTAAACCATCGCTGCGAACTAATAGTGCCACAGTCCAAAGTTCTTAATTGGCACCCCTCCGTAAAAATAAAAATGGTAATTTTTTCCATTAATTGATATATGTTCATAAGATTTAGTAGTGGTTTTTTAGAAATTATTTTTATTTAACTGCACCAACCATAAAAAATTGTTCTGCCCTCTTAAATCAAGGAAATAAATTATGCGTCTTTTACTCGCCATCTTTTTACCATTTGTTACTTTTTTCACCATCGGCCGCCCTATATCAGGCTTAGTTTGTCTTATTTTACAAATAACTTTAATTGGCTGGATACCGGCTGCCATTTGGGCTGTGTACGCACTTGGCCAATACAAAACTGATAAAAAAATTGAAAAAGCGCTAAATACGAAGTCCCAATCATGAAATATCAACAAATCAAAGGAGCCTGATCCCATTGAACTGATGTCAAACGTTATGCATAAAGAAACCATCTACACACCCAATCACATTCCTGCAAATGAAAGAATGCAAAACATCGCTTTCTCTATTTTGTTGGCTGCCTATGGCGCATATGGTGTATGGGTCAACGATTTATATATTCCTGGCAAGCGGTCTAAAGGCGTTCATCTTCATGACGTCCCCGCTTGGATAATGTACGCAGCATTTATCTGTGCTTGTTTAGTCATGCTTTCGGTAGTTGTCGACCATTACGACAAACGTAACAATGAAACTAACTATAAGTTATTTGCTAATGTTTTCAGGTATCTTGGATGGGGATTTTTTGTCCTTTCTTTAATCATGGCACTTATTCGTTAATGCATAACTCCTCCATCAAATCAAAGGAGTCTGACCCCATTGAACTTACACAAAACTGATAAAAAAATTGAAAAAGCGCTAAATACGAAGTCCCAATCATGAAATATCAACAAATCAAATGAGTCTGACCCCATTGAATCACTTTACGTTAGGCCTATGACTTACCTTAACTGTTTTGCTAAGATAAAGAAGCCAATACCTCTGGCTATATTTGCTTTTTTTATCTCTTTGCTCTGGTTTAGGTACGGTTCCTCTTTACTCGCGCCTCTAGAACATCTCGGCCTTAAAGCTAGTCCTCTGCTGGTTCTATCCTTGCCTGCAATTCTGCTTTTTATATTTTGCGCTTTAATAGTAGAGATTAATAATTCAATAGTTAAGCGCATTATTTACAGCCTTTTTGTCACTTTTACCGCAATCTATTTCGCAGTTTGTTCACTTGTTATTTTTTTATGTGCCACAGTAGGCTCATGCCCTTAATACAGCCCAACCCATCCATCAAGCGGGACGCGCTAAAGCGCGCCCCTTATGTCAAACGTTAGCTCTTCATGAAAATTAGGGCTCTGCCCTCTATTAAGTACATTGAATCAACGAATATTGGAGAAATGTAATGAAAAACAGCGTGCTCATTGCCATACTTCTTTTAGCGGGCGTTTTACAATCAAGCAGCATGGCAAATGCGGAGGAACATGTCGTCTCTGTGCCAGGAGAGGGTTGGAAAATAAGATTTGACGCACCCAAAATGGAACCAACCGAGGGTCTTGAGAAAAGCATTTTTAATGGCCACGCAAAAACTGAAAACATAGTAATTTCGTTTTTTGTTGAACCGCCCCAATGTGGTGGTGACGATTCAAACGAAAATATTTACAACTGCTTTGCAAGCCGCCTCAAAAAGAGCCCGGTTGTTATCTGGGATACAGAAAGGGGTAATACCGTCCCAAATGGTGTAATGGTTAAGTATCTAGGTCAATTACCCCAGAAAAAGGTGGTTACAACATCCTTTCATGTCCACCTATTGTTTGCTCGCAAAGGTAAATGGGCAGATTTCCATGCATCAGTATGGTCACTAACAGAACCAGACATTAGGCAGCTGCTTGATATCATAGCCTCCGTGAAAATCGAGGATGAATAACAAATCAATAGAAATCAATAGGGTCAGACTCAGAGAAATCAATAGGGTCAGACTCGATTGATTACAGATCAAACTCATGAAAATTAGGGGTCTGACCCCTATTAAGTATCCATTGGAAATTCATGTCTCCATTCATCTTTAGTAGCATAACCTCACTAATCTATGGTCTTATTTTACTTCGAGGTAACAAATGATGCTGAACTCAGAGACTCTTGACAACCTTAATAATGTACATACAATGTATTTATGATTGAATTCGAATGGGATGAAGCGAAAGCAATATCCAATCGCAAGAAACACAGCGTTTCATTTGAAGAAGCACAATCTTTTTTCTATGATGAATTTGCTATTCAATTTTTCGATGAAGAGAATTCAGTATCTGAAGATCGCTTCTTAATGTTGGGATTTAGTGACGAAGCAAGGTTGTTGATTGTTTGTCATTGCGAACGAAATCAAGGTAGCATCATTCGAATAATTTCAGCCAGAATAGCTACAAAAAATGAGGCTAAGTATTATCAAGGATCAAGCTCATGAAGACCGAATATAATTTATCTACTATGAAATCTCGCAAAAATCCCTATGCGAGCAAACTAAAAAAGTCTGTCACGATGCGACTCAGTGAAGACGTGATCGGCTATTTTAAACAAATGGCTGATGAAGCTGGTGTGCCTTATCAGAGCTTAATAAATCTGTATTTGCGAGATTGTGCGGCTCACCACAGAAAGATTGATATTTCTTGGCAATCAAAACCAGTCAGTCAATCAAATCAAAAGTGATAAATGCTTATAAACACTCCATCTTAACTATCATAATTCAGCAGCTATCTCCGCAAACACCCCCTGAAACATCGCCTCAGTAAGCCGTTTTGTCTGCGTGTTATAGCGGCTGCAATGGTAGCTATCAAATAACACCAAATTGTTTGGTAGCGCATGCCGCGCGGCATGTGCAAATCTGTAATCTTTGAGTTTCAATCCAAAGGCTTTCAACACCGCTGTGTGTGCAACATTGCCAAGTGCCAACACCACACTACCTTTATTCATCAAATTAAGCTCTGCAGCAATGAACTGGTTACAGGTAGCGATTTCCACAGGTAAAGGTTTGTTATCCGG
>Ga0208887_100068_pt1 | contig 93981 bp, 87 predicted proteins | sample LakWasM106_HOW12_2_FD_183924 | JGI IMG/M metagenome (GOLD analysis project Ga0208887, IMG submission 183924) | Freshwater sediment methanotrophic microbial communities from Lake Washington under simulated oxygen tension - Sediment Metagenome... | ecosystem: Environmental > Aquatic > Freshwater >...
AATCTGATTAAAATTTAATCTATTGTTCAAAGTTTGCAGGGCTTTTTGTTGACAATGTATAATGCCGCATATTCTATTAAGTGATTAATTCAGCGGCAGGCCGGATGTAAATCCAGCGCTCACGCTATCAATAAGGAAACGCAAATGCTTGAACCTGCAACAACATCAGTGGCCGCTTCTGCGAATGAAGCCGTAATCAATACTGAACATCTTAAAGCTAACCTGGGTAAATCATGCGATGCAAAAACAGTTGATCGCTGGAGCGTTGATGACATTGTCGCATTATTTGAGCTGCCGTTCAGCGATTTGATGTACCGCGCGCAGACCGTGCATCGTGAAAACTTTGATCCGAATGCGGTTCAGGTCAGCACTTTGCTATCCATCAAAACCGGTGGCTGCTCGGAAGATTGCGGATATTGCCCGCAGGCAGCACGTTACCATACCGAGGTGGAGAGTGAGCCGTTAATGGCGCTGGATGATGTAGTGGCCGCAGCTAAAGAAGCCAAAGATAACGGTGCCAGCCGTTTCTGCATGGGTGCCGCATGGCGTGGCCCTAAGCAGCGCGACCTGGAACCGGTGCTTAGAATGATTGAGGAAGTGAAAGCCCTGGGTCTGGAGACCTGTGCCACTTTGGGTATGCTGAAAGAAGGTCAAGCCGAGCAACTGAAAGAAGCCGGGCTGGATTACTACAACCATAACCTGGACACTGCGCCGGAATTCTACGGCGAGGTGATTACCACGCGTACCTATCAGGACCGGCTGGAAACACTGGAGCGTGTACGCAGCCAGAACATTCACGTTTGCAGCGGCGGCATTATCGGCATGGGCGAATCACGCAACCAGCGCGCCGGTTTGCTGGCACAGCTGGCCAATATGGAACAACCGCCTGAGAGCGTACCGATTAACCTGTTAACGCAAGTTGAAGGCACGCCCCTGCACGGTACTGAAGAGCTGGATCACCTGGAGTTCGTACGTACCATTGCCGCTGCGCGTATCACTATGCCTACCAGCTATGTGCGTTTGTCTGCCGGCCGCCAGAGCATGAGCGAAGGTACGCAGGCCATGTGTTTCCTGGCTGGTGCCAACAGTATTTTCTATGGTGAAAAACTGCTGACTACAGGCAACCCGGAAGCTGATACTGACAAGCAGCTGTTTGCAAAACTTGGTATCAATAAAATCTAAATGCTGGCAGCACTTCAACAGGAACTTGAGCAGCGCAAGGTCAACGGGCTGCTACGCCAGCGCCGGCTGCTGGACTCGCCGCAGGCGGAGCATATCGTTGCCAACCAGAAACCTTACCTGTCATTTTGCAGCAATGATTACCTGGGGCTGGCGAACCGCCCTGAATTGATCGCGGTCATGCAGAAGGCGGCGGGCGATTCCGGCGTAGGCAGCGGTGCATCCAATCTTATTACAGGCCATCACCGTTACCATGATTCGCTGGAAAAGCAGCTGGCCAGGTTTGTAGATATGCCGGCCGCATTATTGTTTTCAACCGGTTATATGGCGAATATCGGCGTGCTGGGCGCGTTGATGGGGCGTGGCGACGCGATATTTGCCGATAAGCTGAACCATGCCTGCCTCAATGATGGCGGCTATTTTTCCTATGCGGATTTTCACCGTTATCCGCATAACGATGTTGCCGCACTGGAAAAATTGCTGCAGGCCAGCACGGCCAAGCATAAAATGATCGCAGCCGATGCGGTATTCAGCATGGATGGCGATATTGCCCCGATCCCCGAATACCTGGCACTCTGCGAAAAGTATGATGCCTACCTGTATCTGGATGATGCGCATGGTTTTGGCGTGCTGGGCGAACATGGGCAGGGCAGCCTGAAGCACTTTAACATCAAGTCGCCGCGTATTATCGTGATGGCAACTCTGGGCAAGGCTGCCGGTGTGGCCGGTGCGTTTGTGGCCGGTGAGCAGGTGGTGATTGATTACCTGATCCAGAAAGCCAAGAGCTATGTATATTCAACCCCGGCACCGCCGGCGCTGTCTGCAACGCTGTCAGCCTCAGTACAGCTGATCGAGCAGGGTGATGACCTGCGTGCCAACCTGTATGCCTTGATTGCGTACCTGAAACAGAACCTCAAGCTCAAAAAATGGAAGCTGCTGGAGTCAGATACCGCGATTCAGCCCCTGATTATCGGCGGCAATGAAGAATCGCTGGCGGTCAGTGAGTACCTGCAGGCGCAGGGTATACTGGTGCCGGCGATACGCCCGCCTACTGTGCCGGTTGGTACGGCAAGGCTGCGAATTTCATTATCGGCTGCCCATACGCTGGATGATGTAAAACAGCTGGTTGCGGCCATTCATCAGGCAGAGAGCGTGTTATGAATGTAACTCCCAACCATGTGCATGTAGAAACCATAGGCACCGGCCCCAATCTGGTGCTGATTCACGGCTGGGGCATGAGCGGCGCAGTATGGCAGCCCCTGGTGAAGAAACTCAGCAGATCGTTTACTTTGCACCTGGTTGATTTGCCCGGCATGGGTTTCAGCCGGCCAATAGAGCCGTTTCACCTGCATGCCGTAGCCGAGAAGGTGGCAGAGACCCTGCCGGCCGATGCTGATGTACTCGGCTGGTCACTGGGCGGGCAGGTGGCGATGCGCATGGTGCTGGATTACCCGGATATGGTGCGCAGGCTGGTGCTGGTAGGCGCGACACCATGTTTTGTGAACAAGAGTTTTGACCAGGATCATGCCGAGTACAAGACCACCTGGGATGCCGGCATTGACCCGGACGTATTCAGCAACTTTGCCGACAGTGTGAATGAAGACTATCACCGGACTATGACGCAATTCCTGACCTTGCAGTGCATGGGCTCCTCTGATGCACGCAGCACGGTCAAGCTGCTGCGCCATAAATTTTCGGAGCGGCCAACCCCTTCATCGCAGGTGCTGTTCCGCGCACTGAATATATTGCTCGATACCGATCTGCGCGCAGAGATTCAGCACATCCGCAAGCCGACATTGCTGATTCACGGTGACCGCGACACGCTGGCACCGGTGCAGGCCGCACACTGGATGATGCAGAACCTGCCTTCGGGCTTCCTGCGGGTAATGGCGGGTGCATCGCACGCGCCATTTTTATCACACCAGGAACATTTCATTGACGCGGTTGTACAGTTTTTAGAACCGCCTACACAGTAATTTTATGATGACAGACGATATTTACCGCATAGACAAAGCGCGGGCGCGTACTTCATTTGGCCGCGCGGCAGAAACCTATGATGCTGCTGCCATATTGCAGAAACAGGTACGTGAGGAGATGCTGAGCCGGCTTGACCTCGTGAAAATAGACCCGCAGTTTATCCTGGATGCAGGCTGTGGTACCGGGCTTGCAAGCCATGCCTTGCAAAAGCGCTATGCGAAGTCACAGGTGGTGTCACTGGATTTCGCTCACCAGATGCTGCAGAAAACCCGCAAGACCAGCAGCAGCCTTGGTCTCGGCCACCAGATTAAATCGCTGCTGGGCGGCAGGAAACAGAATCTGCTGTGTGCCGACATCGAGGCTTTGCCGCTGGCGGCCGGTAGTATCGGATTCATCTGGTCAAACCTGGCCATTCAGTGGTGCAATGACCTGGATGCAGCCCTGCAGGAGTTTCACCGCGTGCTACAGCCGGAAGGCCTGCTCATGTTCAGTACATTCGGGCCGGATACGCTGCGCGAATTAAGAACCGCCAGCGACGCCGCAACTAACAACAGCCATACCAGTGTGAGCCGATTCATCGATATGCACGATATTGGCGATGCCTTGGTACGCGCCGGTTTCAGTGCGCCGGTACTCGATGTAGAGCGCTTTACCCTGACTTATGATGACGTCAAAGGCGTCATGCGCGACCTGAAGAACATCGGTGCGCACAATGCAACCGATGGTCGCGCACGCGGCTTGCTTGGGCGCAGCTATTTTGCAAGGCTGGAGGCGCAGTATGAGCAGTTCCGGCAGGGCGGCAAGCTGCCCGCTACGTTTGAGGTGGTGTACGCGCATGCCTGGCGCGGCAAAGACAAGCCCTTGCTTGAAGATGGCCTGTCGCCGGTCACCTTTAAACCCAGAAAAACAGTTTAGCCCCTGATGAAACAAGCCTATTTTGTCACCGGCACCGATACCGAAGTTGGTAAAACTTTCATCTCTACAGCGCTGATCCGTCACTTTGTAGCTGCCGGCAAGCAAGTAGCAGGAATGAAACCAGTGGCCTCCGGGTGCGAGCCTGATACGCAGGGCTTGTGGGAAGGCCAGCTGGTGAATGAAGATATGGCTGCGCTGTATGCAGCCAGTAACGTCAAAGCCCCGTTGGAGATGATTAACCCGTATCGTTTTGCGCCGGCCATCGCCCCGCATATTGCAGCACAGCAAGTGGGCGTGAACATCGATATCGATGTGATCGCAGGGCATTTCCATGCGCTGCAGGCAATGTCGGAACTAGTGATCGTAGAAGGTGCCGGCGGTTTTTTTGTACCGCTGAATGCCACGCAAACCATGGCTGATCTGGCGCTCAGGCTCAATGTGCCGCTCATTCTGGTAGTAGGCATGCGCCTGGGCTGCATTAACCATGCGTTGCTGACTGTAGAGGCAATCAAGGCGCGCGGCCTGACGCTGGCCGGCTGGGTGGCCAACCGGATCGACCCGGATATGAATATGTTTGAAGAAAACTTAACCAGCCTGCAGCAGCGCATCGATGCGCCGTGTTTGAGTGTGGTGGGCTGGCAGGAGAAGGCTGATAGCTTTCAGTTTTAATTTCGTCGGTCTCACCTGATTTGCGGCAATTTTTACGCTATATTTTTTATAAATTTAAGCTTTGTGTTTCGCCTCTAGGCGAGTTTCTTTCTTTTGCTTAGCCAAAAGAAAGAAACCAAAGAAAAGGCTACCACCTGACACTTAATCCTCTATTTTGAATAAATCTTGAGCGTCAGCCGGAAACTCGCTTCGCTCAAACATTCGTCTGCCGAATACCCTCCAGTTTTATTCAAAATAGAGGCGTGTCAGCAGTGGCTAGAGAAGTAATTTGTAAGGAATATGGTTTAATTCTAATATGGTGATATCCACCTTATCCCCTGCTATCGCGCTGAGTAGCACAGTCTTAATAGGGGATTTCGGCAAGCGGCTGTTTGAGCGAAGCGAGTTTCCGATTGCCGCCAATTAAGGCGAGCAACGCAAGAAGAAGCGGTAGGGGGTAGCCTTCTTTTTGGATATTTTTTCTTGGCTACGCAAGAAAAAGTAGCTCGCAAGCCGGGCGAGACCGGCTACTTACCCAGATAAATGAAATTTACTGCGCCAGTTCCGCTGATTCCACCACCACTTTATAAAGCTGCACTTCCTTTGCACTTTTCACGTGTTCACCCACAGCTATCTGGCTGCGTTTGCCGGCAGCTACGCCATGTATCGTTAACAGGCCGCTTTTGGCAATGGCCCTGCCGGTTTGCGCATCGTACTTGATGACCCGCACCTGAACACGGCTCATGGCTGACGGTGTGCCGTTCTGCACTACCGCATACAGGTTGCCGGCGCTGTCGGCCTGCGCGCCTGATTGGATATATTTGGCAGGGTTGCGCGGCAGGTCAAGGCGCACGGCACGTGCGATAGCATCTTTACCTATATCGGAATTGGAACCGGCGGCCACCTGGTAATGCTGCAATGCCCCATTGATGTCGCCGCGTTCTTCGGCGAGCTGTCCCAGCATGGCATGCCCGGGAGCTGTCGGCAGCAGTTCATTGGCGCGTTTCAGGTATGGCTCGGCCTCGGTTTTCTTGCCCATGTTAAACAGTGCAATACCGCTCTGAATGTGCGGTTTGAAGTAATCGGGCTGTAGCTTGATGGCTTTGTCATAAAACGCCAGGGCTTCCTGCGGTTTTTTCTGGGTCAGGGCAATGTCGCCCAGCAGTTCCTGAAAACGTGCTTCGCGTGGTTCTATGGCAATCGCCTGGTTGGCCAGTGTCCTGGCTTTATCGACGTTCTTTTCATTGAGCGCTTTCACCGCTTCGTCATAGGCTTTGTATGCACCTTGCGTAGCCCGGAGTTTTGCAGTTTTCTGCGCATAGATTTCTTTACCCAGTTCGCCGCCGGCACCTATCTGAGCCAGCGTGGCTTTGTTGGCGGCGACCCGGTCAGGTGAAGGCGGGTGGCTTGCGAACAAGCCTTCGATGAAATTGCTTTTTCTACCTTCACTCAAGCGCACGAAGGTTTCCTGCAGGGTGACTGCGGCGGCAGGGTTGTAGCCGGCTTTTTTCATGTACTGCATGCCATAAAGGTCAGATTCGCTTTCGGCATCGCGGCCGTATTTGCTGCTGATGAGCTGGCCGCCGACCTGTGCGCCGCCTACGATCAGGTTTGCGAAATCGGTATTCTGCGCGCCGATGCCGACAGCAATCATGGCGCCCTGCATGAGCATGCCGCGTTCCATGCCTTTAGCGCCATGGCGGGCGGCAGCATGCACCATTTCATGCCCCATGACGGCGGCCAGTTCGGCTTCACTGTTCAGTTCGTAGAGCAGGCCGCGGTTAAATGCAATCTTGCCGCCCGGCATTGCCCATGCATTGGGCACGGAGTCGTTAATCACCTTGTATTCATAAGGCAGTTTGCGGTCAGATACGGCAGCCAGCTTATCGCCCACACTTTGCACGTAGGCTGTCAGTTCCGGATCCAGCACGTAGTCGCCACCCTGTGATTGGTGGGTAGGCGAGTAGTTCTGGGTGCCCAGCGCGATTTCCTGCGATTCGGATACGAGCTGGAACTCATGTTTTTTGGTAACCGGATTGACGCCGCAGTTGCTGACCGTGAGTGTCAGGGTCAGCAGCGATAAAGTCGATATGTATTGTGGCAGTTTGCGTTTCATGATGGCTAACTCGTCATTTCTTTTATAAAGTAGCGTAGTAGGGTCCAGGTTACCAGGTATAAAGTTCGGATTATCGGTAAAGCCGATGCTGGCGGATGTAATCAAATACGCTATCCGGCATTAAATAGCGTACCGAATCGCCGTGCTGGAGTGCGTGGCGAATGGCCGTGGATGAAATATCCAGTGCCGTGATCTGGCGCATGGTAACCAAGCCTGATGGCTGCTGATGCAGGTCATCGCTATTTTCGGTGTAGTGGTTGTGCAGAAAGGTTTCCAGCGTTTTCGGCAGCTGGTGTTCATGGCTACGTACCTGCGGCCTTTGTACCAGCGCAATATGGCAAAGCCGGATGATTTCCTGCCAGCGGTGCCAGGTATCGAATTTTGTGAAGGCATCACTGCCCATGAAGAGCGTGATGCTGGCTTGCTGGCCCAGTTCCTCACGCAGGCTGTGCAGCGTGTCTACCGTGTAGGAGGCGCCTGCCCGGTGCAGCTCGCGGTCATCAAAAACGAATGTGTCGTTGCCGGCAATCGCGAGCTTTACCATGGACGCACGCTGATCGGCGCTGATCGCGGGAGCGTCTTTGTGCGGCGGGTTCGCTGCCGGTATGAAATGTACCTTGTCCAGGTTCAGCGCATCCGCAAGCTCCTGTGCCATACGCAAATGCCCGAAGTGGACAGGATTGAACGTGCCGCCAAGAATGCCGATTGCCGGGGTAGCGGGTGTTCTGGCGCTAGGGTCTGCTGCAGCGTTCAAGTGCCGTACTTTCGTTTATGCGCGAACTTGCCCGTCGCCCAGCACTACATATTTCAACGAGGTCAGGCCTTCAAGGCCTACCGGGCCGCGAGCGTGCAGCTTGTCGGTCGAGATGCCGATCTCTGCACCAAAACCATATTCAAAGCCATCGGCAAAGCGGGTGGAGGCATTGACCATGACGCTGCTTGAATCTACTTCACGCAGGAATCTTTTAGCCTTGGTGTAGTTCTCGGTCACAATCGCTTCAGTATGCTGTGATGAATGCTCGTTAATATGCTCGATCGCCTCATCCAGGCCGTTCACCACTTTGCATGAAATGATCGCGTCCAGGTATTCGGTGTAATAGTCTTCTTCGGTTGCGGCTTTTGCCTGTTGCACCAGTGCACAGGTTTCGGCACAGCCGCGAATCTCTATGCCGTGGCTGGTCAGCATATCGGCCAGCTTAGGCAGCATGGCCGCGGCCACCGAACGTGCGATCAGCAGTGATTCTGCGGTGTTGCAGGTGCCCAGACGCTGGGTTTTGCTGTTTTCGAGTATGCGCAGCGCTTTGTCAAAATCGGCATCATCATCCACGTATACATGGCAGTTGCCGTCCAGGTGTTTAATCACCGGTATGCGCGCATCGTTGGAAATGCGCTCGATCAGGCCTTTGCCGCCGCGTGGCACGATCACATCCACGTATTGCTTCATCGTAATCAGTTCGCCTACTGCGGCACGGTCCGTTGTTTCTACCACCTGCACCGCAGTGGTTGGCAGGCCTGCCGCCTCAAGGCCTTCATGCACGAGTTTTGCCAATGCCTGGTTACAGTGGATGGCTTCAGAGCCGCCGCGCAGGATCGCGGCATTGCCTGACTTGATGCATAAACCCGCGGCATCAACCGTCACGTTAGGGCGTGCTTCATAGATAATACCGATCACGCCGAGCGGTACGCGCATCTGCCCGATCTGAATACCGCTAGGACGGTATTTGAAATGGCTCATTTCACCGATTGGATCAGCAAGGCCGGCAATCTGCGTGAGGCCTTCCGCCATGCTGGTGATGGATTTTTCAGAAATCGTGAGCCGGTCTATCATTGCGGCTTCAAGGCCGTTTGCACGTGCGGCATCGAGATCGAGCTTGTTAGCTGCAAGCAAGGCTGCTTTTTCGCGCAATATCGCCCTGGCAATGGCGTTAAGTGCGATGTTTTTCTGGTTGGTATCGGCACTGGCCATCAGGCGCGAAGCCTTACGGGCTTCAATGCCGATATTTTGCATGTATTGTTGAATGTTCACAGGATTTAACTTTTTCAAACCAATAATTGCCCAATTATACGCTTTTTGGAAATGGCGATGAGTTTCGTGAAGGCATTATTTTAGCCACAGATAAACACTGATTAACACAGATAATACAAACGAATTTAATGAGTATTGATAATTGAATAGTTGTTGATAATGCAACTTCTGCAACAAGAGTCAATGCAAGCAGTTGAGAACTTATCAGTGTTTATCTGTGGCTAATATGCTTTTGAAAATCAGCGATTTCTCACCCTGGCCAGGCCGAAACAAAGCCTGGAAATTTCCAGCCAGGCATCCCCCGGCATGACGCCTTTGGCAGTTCTGTCGATGTCGGCCAGTTTCTGTAACGCGGCCTCCAGCTGGCGCAGGCTCAGGCGTCCCAACGCCCGTTTTACCAGCATCTGCCTGTCACCGTAGATGCGGGCGCTGCTCATGGCGTTATTGATGTTTTCGCCGCGCATTTCGGCTTGCTTGATGCGCACCAGCGGCCGCAGTACCCACATCAGCGGGTTCATGACCGCGACCGCGTTTTCGCCTTCATCCTGCAAACCCTGCAAGATGCGTACGGTGCGTTCTGCATCGCCCTGCAATACGGCTTCGCCAAGCTGGAACGCATCATAGCGCGATACATTGAGTACGGCTGCGCGCACCGTTTCATCCGTAAGTTCGCCTTGCGGGTAGAGCAGCCCCAGTTTCTGGACTTCCTGATTGGCGGCAAGCAGGTTGCCTTCTACCTGATGTGCCAGGAATTCCAGCGTCTGAGCGCTGGTGTGCTGTCCCTGCTGTGCAAGTCTGCTGGCGATCCATTTCGGCAGGCTGGCTGCATCAACTTCATTGAGCGTGATGGTTTGTGCATGGGTTTCCAGCGCATTGAACCATGCGCTGTTTTTGGCATCGCGCTCCAGGGCGGGCAGTATGATGACCAGTGTCGTGTCCGGAATCGCTTTCACAGCCAGCGCCTGCAGCGCTTTGCCGCCATCTATACCGGGTTTTCCTGAAGGAATGACAAGTTCCAGCAGGCGGCGGCTGGCAAACAGGGAGATGGATTGGCCGTAGTGCTGGAGTTGCTGCCAGTTGAAATTGCGCTCAGCGGTTAAGCTGGTGCGTTCGTCAAAGCCCTGCGTGCGTGCGGCTGCGCGGATCGCATCCAGGCATTCGCGCTGTGCCAGCGGTTCATCACCTACCAGAACATACAGCGCCTGCAGGCCTTGCTTGAGGTGCGTTTCCAGTAGAGCCTGAGCCAAGCGCATAGGCGTTACTTTTGATCGGTAGGCGGTTTGATCGAGGTCAGGCGGCGCAGCAGCTCACGTACGGCATCGTTGCGCATATCCGAATTCAGCCTGGCTTCTTCTTCAGCTTTACCGAGTAAAGCATCATCGCTATAAGAAAAGTCGCGGCGCCCGCGTATCGTCTGTACCGGCCCCCAGGTCGGGCTGTTCGCATAACGTACCCTGAAATTCAGCAGGTAGATCAGCTCAAATTCACGCACCAGACCGCCACCACTCAAAGACTGGATGCGTTTCTGGTTGCTTTCGCTCAGCAGTTCAAGCAGCAGCTCCGCATCGTCTGCTTTATCAACGACCTGAACGCCATTGGTTTTGAAAGAGCGTGCGAGATCCCTGGAAATACTCAGCTTACTGCCTTGTATGTACAGGTTTTTAAACGCAAGATCGGCGGCCCCCCTTAGCTGAAAACCGCAGGCGGCCAAGGCAAGCGCCAGCAGTATGATGGCACCGGTGACGGTGATTCTGCGCATGCTGGTTAAGGGGAGGGTGTTTTGCATGGTTTATCCTACTACAACGTTAATGAGTTTGTTTGGAACCACAATGATTTTACGCACAGACATGTTTTCTTCAATGTATTTCTGCACGGAAGGCTGCGCCAGTGCCAGCTTTTCAATATTTTCACGGCTTTCGGCTTTTGCAACGCTGATGCTGCCGCGCAATTTGCCGTTGACCTGGATCACGTATTCAATGCTGTCCTGCACCATTGCGCCCTGATCTGCTGCCGGCCATGCCGCATCGAGGATATGGCTGCCAGGGCAAAGCTCTGACCATAATGCCTGACTGATATGCGGTACGATAGGTGACAGCAGCAGCGCAACATTCTGCAGCACTTCCTGGCGCACCTGGCGGGTGATTTCATCAGTGCCTTCAATTTTCGCCAGCGCGTTCATCAGTTCCATGACAGATGAAATGGCGGTATTGAAGCTATGGCGGCGACCATAGTCGTCGGCCACTTTTTCAATCGTCACATGCAGCTGGCGACGCAAGTTTTTGAGGTCGGTATTCAGCTCACCTGAGGTATAAGCGCCAACCGTGCCGGGCTCGACGTGATCGTAAACTGCTTTCCACAAGCGTTTCAGGAATCGATGCGCGCCTTCCACTCCGCTGTCAGCCCATTCCAGGCTCTGCTCCGGCGGTGCCGCAAACATCATGAACAGGCGTGCGGTATCTGCGCCGTAGGTGTCAATCAGCTCCTGCGGGTCTACCGTATTGCCTTTGGATTTACTCATCTTGGTGCCATCTTTCAGCACCATGCCTTGTGTGAGCAGGTTGGTGAACGGTTCGTCATTCTTGAGCAGGCCGACATCACGCATCAGCTTGTTAAAGAAACGTGCGTACAGCAGGTGCAGGATCGCATGCTCAATGCCGCCCACGTACTGATCCACCGGCAGCCAGTAGTTGGCGCGCTCATCGGCCATGGCAGTGGTGCTGTCAAAGCTGGCATAACGCGCAAAGTACCATGATGATTCAAAGAAGGTGTCCAGTGTGTCGGTTTCGCGCGTGGCTTTGCCGTTGCAGCTTGGACAGGTGGTTTCATAGAAGCCCGGGTCTTTTTTGATCGGCGAGCCTACGCCGTCCATCACTACATCTTCCGGCAACACCACTGGTAACTGTTCTGCCGGTACCGGTACTTCGCCGCAGCTTGCGCAGTGAATGATCGGAATCGGGCAGCCCCAGTAGCGCTGGCGTGAAACACCCCAGTCGCGCAGGCGGTATTGCGTGCGGCGCTTACCCAAGTTTTTGGCAGATAATGCCGCTGCAATCGCGGCGCTTGCGCCATCAAAATCCAGGCCATTGAACTCACCTGAATCAAACAGCACACCGTGTTCCGTCATTGGCAGCGTATCAATGTCTGCATGCTTGATGACGGCTTTAATTGGCAGGCTGTATTTACCGGCAAATTCAAAGTCACGTTCGTCATGCGCCGGAACTGCCATTACCGCGCCTTCGCCATAGCTGGCCAGCACGTAGTTAGCTACCCATACCGGCAATTGCTCGCCATTCAGAGGATGTGTAACAAATAAACCGGTAGCCATGCCTTTTTTCTCGGCAGTGGCGACATCAGCTTCGGCCACGCTGCCGCGTTTGCATTCAGCGATAAAGTCGGCCAGTGCCGGGTTGTTTTGCGCGGCTTGTGTGGCAAGCGCATGTTCAGCCGCCACCGCTACATAAGTCGCACCCATTAATGTGTCTGGACGAGTGGTGTAAACCTTGAGATTGTCTTGCTGCCCAGCGATAGGAAATTCCACCTCACAGCCGTAGCTCTTGCCGATCCAGTTGCGCTGCATGGTTTTCACCTGCTCTGGCCAGCCTTCAAGTTTATCCAGGTCGTTTAGCAGTTCTTCGGCGTAAGCCGTAATTTTCATGAAGTACTGAGGAATGTCGCGCTTTTCAACTAGTGCGCCGCTGCGCCAGCCGCGGCCGTCAATCACCTGTTCATTCGCCAGCACCGTGCCGTCAACCGGATCCCAGTTCACGGTAGAAGTTTTTTTGTAGATGAGGCCTTTTTTGAACAGCTCGGTAAACAGCCATTGTTCCCATTTGTAGTATTCAGGTTTGCAGGTTGCGATTTCCCGGTTCCAGTCCACGCCCAAACCTAACTGCTTGAGCTGGGTTTTCATGTGTTCGATATTGCTGTAAGTCCAGGCTGCCGGTGCAGTTTCGTTCTTGATCGCGGCATTTTCGGCGGGCAGGCCGAATGCATCCCAGCCCATAGGCTGCATGACGTTAAAGCCCTTCATTTTGTGAAAACGGCTCAGTACGTCGCCAATGGTGTAGTTGCGCACGTGCCCCATGTGCAGGCGACCGCTGGGGTAGGGGAACATGGAGAGGCAGTAGTATTTTGGCTTGTCGGATTGCTCTGATGCAGCGAAGGTCTGGTTGGCTTCCCAGTATTGCTGGGCGGATTGTTCGATCTCTTTGAAAGGGTACTGCTGTTGCATAATTTAACTATTCTTGAATATTAAATGAATAGCGAGATTATACCTTTGGCGGGTGAATAATGCGATTTCTCTAACGTCATTCCCGCGGAGGCGGGAATCCAGGCATGGAGGGCTATTAAAATACTTGAATAGGCGGAGTGAAGTGCTACTTAATTTTGCTAAATACGTCGGTCTCGCCCGACTAGCGAGTTTCTTTCTTTTGCTTAGCCAAAAGAAAGAAACTAAAGAAAAAGCTACCCCCTGTAGCTTGTTTCCTGCGTTGCTCGTTTTAATGGGCGGCAATCGAAAACTCGCCCAATACAATCAATTGGGCTCAAACAGTCGATTGCCGACTGCTCCCATTAAAACTGCGCTACTCGGCGCGACAGCAGGGGATGGTCGAGGTGTGCAGTGGGGCTTTGCACACCCTGATACTGGATTATTTCAGTGCTGCAAAAATATTGTCGCGAATCACATTCATGTCGCCCAAGCCGTTTACAAACACGTGTTTGGGTGCGCCGGCTGTGCCGCTGTTTGCCCAGCTTGTGTAGTATTGCACCAGTGGTTTGGTCTGGCTGTGGTAAACCTCAAGGCGTTTTTTGACGGTTTCTTCTTTGTCGTCTTCACGCTGCACCAGGTCTTCACCGGTTACATCGTCTTTGCCTGCGACTTTTGGCGGGTTGAATTTCACGTGATAGGTACGGCCGCTGGCAGCGTGTGAGCGGCGGCCGCTCATGCGTTCTACGATGGCTTCATCAGGCACGTCGATTTCAACTACGTAATCAATGCCTACGCCAGCTGCTTTCATCGCTTCAGCTTGTGGAATGGTGCGTGGAAAACCATCAAACAGGAAGCCGTTGGCACAGTCTGCATCTTTGATGCGCTCGCTCACCAGGCCGATAATCACGGCATCCGGCACCAGGCCGCCTGAATCCATATAGGATTTTGCTTCCAGACCCAGCGGTGTGCCTGCTTTCACCGCAGCACGCAGCATGTCGCCGGTGGAGATTTGAGGAATATTGAATTTCTCTTTGATGTATGTGGCTTGTGTGCCTTTGCCGGCACCAGGGGCGCCTAGAAGAATGATACGCATGAAGGTTTCCTAATAAAGTTAAGGGTTGAATTTTTTGAAATTATACTAAAAATCTTTTAAACCGCCGATGCACGCAGATAAACGCCGATAAAAACAAATTTTGACTGGTACGGTTATAACGAAAGCTTTAGATTTAGCGGTTGCAGATGTACTTAAAGATATTTCTTGCAAGTAAAAATCGGCGTTCATCAGCGTGCATCGGCGGTTAAATTGTTTTTGTACTTAAATAGTTGGCAATCGCCACAAATTCAGCCACATGCAGATTTTCTGCGCGCAGTTGCGAATCAATATTCAGTGCGGTAAAACCTTCGTCATCCAGCAAGCCCTTTAGTGTATTGCGCAGGGTTTTGCGGCGCTGGCCGAAGGCGGCCGTTACAACCTTGGCAAACAGTACTTCATCATTGGCAACGTAGGGCAGTGCGGCATGAGGCACGCAGCGCACAAAGGCCGATTCGACTTTAGGTGCCGGGTCAAAAGCCTCGGGCGGCACGGTGAACAGGTATTCCATCTGCAGGCGGTATTGCAGCATGACGCTCAACCTGCCGTACGCGGCCGTGGACGGTTCGGCCACCATACGCTCTACCACTTCTTTCTGCAGCATGAAGTGCATGTCGGTAATGACTTTTACGTTATCGAGCAGGTGAAACAAAATAGGTGTTGAAATGTTATAAGGCAGGTTGCCGACCACTCGCAGATTTTCACCCAGCGAACTGAAGTCAAATTTCAGCGCATCGGAGTTGTGGATCGTGATGCTGTTTTTTGCGTATTCTTTCTGCATCCAGCTGATGATGTCGCGGTCTACTTCCACCACATGCAGCATGTTCAGTTTTTGCAGCAGGGGCTTGGTCAGGGCGCCTAAACCTGGGCCGATCTCAACCATCAGGTCATCCGCCTTGGGGGAAATAGCATCCACCAGGCTATCAATTACACCCTGGTCGGTAAGGAAATTCTGGCCGAAGCGTTTTTTTGCGATATGTTTCATAATAAATTTAAACCGCCGATGCACGCCGATGCACGCCGATAGAGCGGGTTGGACTGAATAATGTCATTGTAAAAATTGCCAAAAGCGAAAATATGGTCATGTTTTATGAGATATCGGCGTTTATCGGCGTTTATCGGCGGTTAATTTTTTGTGTTTAGAAAGCTGGATTGCCAATTCAATCGCCGCCAGCATGCTGCCGATTTCGATATTGCCGCTACCGGCTAGGTCTAACGCGGTACCATGGTCGACCGAGGTGCGGATGATAGGCAGACCCAGCGTGACGTTGACGCCTTCGCCAAAGCTGGCGTGTTTGAGCACCGGCAGGCCTTGGTCGTGGTACATGGCCAGCACGGCATCTGCCTTGCTTAAATGATGTTTCGCAAACAGGGTATCGGCAGGCAGCGCGCCAACCAGGTTCATGCCTTCTGCGCGCAGTTTTTCCAGCACCGGGTTGATAATTTCGATTTCTTCGCGACCTAAATAACCGTCTTCGCCGGCATGCGGGTTCAGGCCGGCCACCAGTATGCGCGGGTTTGCAATGCCGAATTTTGTCACCAGGTCATGATGCAGGATGCGGATGGTGGTTTCCAGGCCGCTACGGGTAATGGCTTGCGGCACATCCTTTAACGGCAGGTGGGTGGTAGCCAGCGCTACGCGCATGCCGCCGCCAACCAGCATCATGACGACCTGGGTGGTGTCGGTCAGCTCGGCGAGATATTCGGTATGGCCGCTGAACGGGATGCCGGCATCGTTGATGACCCCTTTATGGACAGGTGCGGTGACCATGGCGTCAAAAAGGTTCGTCTGCTGACGGTCAGGCATACAGCCCAAAGCTGCAATTTTCAGCGTATCCAGTACATAGCCACTGTTTCTGGCATCGAGTGTGCCGGCGATTGCCGGGTCGTTCAACGCCCGGTGTAACACGGTCAGCGAGCCGTTGCCCGCATGCGCCTGATGTTCGTTTACGGTAAACGGGATGAGGTTGACTGCCACGCCGATCTGTTCAGCACGCGCCAGCAGCATGTCACGGTCTGCGATGATGACTATCTGTGCATTTAAAGCTTTATGTGCGAGCAGCACACACAGGTCGGGGCCTATGCCTGCGGGCTCACCGGCGGTGATGGCAATACGGGGTAGCATGTTGTTCAAGTGGCCACGTGTAATTAAGTAACTAGGTGTAAGAAATAACCGGATGTAATCAATAGGGCTTAGAACTTGTCTTCAAGCCTGTATTCTACATAAGCGCGGTCACGTAATTCACGTATCCAGTCCTGGTAGGCTTCATCAGCCTTGCGCGCGCGGATTTCTTGGCGTGCCTTGAGGCGTGCCGCTTCTTTACTCATGTCCTGTTTACGGCGTTCGAGCACCTGGATCACATGCCAGCCGAACGGGCTGCGCACCGGCTCGCTGATCTGGTTATCCTTGAGTTCGTTCATGGCTTTTTCAAACTGCGGAACGGTATCTCCAGGGTTCACCCAGCCAAGGTCGCCGCCGTTGGATGCGGAACCGTCTTCTGAGAACTGACGTGCGAGGACTTCAAATTTTTCGCCATTATCCAGACGATCTTTGATGCCATCAATTTTTTGTTTACCATCTCTCTCGGACACGATTTCAGAGAGCTTGATCAGGATATGGCGTGCGTGTGTCTGTTCAATCACCAGCGGAGAGTTGCCGCCGCGCTTGCTGGTCAGTTTTAAGATATGGAAGCCATTCGGACTACGCAGGGCTGGCGATACGTCACCGGCCTGCATGTTTTTCAAGGCATCAAGGAACAGGGCAGGCAACTGTGCAGCCGCCTTCCAACCCAGGCTACCGCCTTCAAGCGCATTCGGGGCATCAGAATAGCTTGCTGAAACCTTGGCAAAGCTGGCGCCATCCTGCAGTGCTTTAATCGCTTCTTCAATTTTGGCTTTGGCTTTCTGTATATCTTCGGTAGAGCCTTCTTCCGGTGTGCGCACCAGGATGTGCGAGATTTCGAATTCATCGCGGTTTTCGTTGCTGGAGGCCTGGGTGGTCAGGAAGTTATCGATTTCCGATTCGCTGACGTTCACGCGGCTCTCGACTTCGCGCTCACGCAGGCGCGCGATGGTGATTTCATTACGGATGTCTGATCTGAATTTAGTCATGCTGATGCCATCGGCATTTAATGCATCGGCAAATTCTTTCAGGCTCAGTTTGTTCTGTTCCACGATTCGGTCTATGGTTTTATCAAGCTGGTTGTCATCCACTTTCAGGCCGGTCTGCGCGGCATACTGCAATTGCAGCGCATCGGAAATCAGTCGTTCCAGAACCTGCTTGCGCAGGATGTTTTCCGGTGGCAGTTCCGCTCCCTGCTTTGTCAGTTGTGCCGTCAGTATGCGGATGCGGTTTTCCAGCTCCTGTTCCGTAATCACGGTCTGATCGACGATTGCGACGATGCGGTCCATTTTTACGATTTCAGCCGCAGATGCAGTGAAATGGCTAATGCTTAAGATGCTGAATAATAAAATTTGAATGAAGATACGCAACATAGTTACTCGTAATATGGTTGTTGATAGGTATCAGGTATCAGCCCGGTGCTGACATAACCTGGGATATTGCGCTGGATAACCTTGAGCGGATTGGCGCCGATTGATGCAAGCCCGCCCAGTTCAAGCTGGAAGAATAAGGCGTAGTTCGCTTGTGCCGTCGCGGTACTTACGCGCTGAATGACGGTACGCGCCTGCCAGCATCCGGCATCATACTCCAAGCCGCCGATAGTTTCGATGATCCTGCTTTCCCTGAATGAGTAGTTGGCGCGGCCGATACCGTACCAGCCTTTGCCTAGCGGCCACTGTGCAGAAACATCGCTTTGGTCTATGGAGTCTTGCCTGTAGCTGTAACTCAGATTCAGCACTTTGCCCGGCTCCGGGTTGTAGCGGCCTGAAATGGTAGAGCGCACTGAGTTCGAGTTGTCGGTATTGTATTGCCAGAATGCGTCGATTATCCAGCTGGTTTTAAGCTGGCCGCTAATACCGGCGATGATGTCGGAGCTGTTGTTCTTGCGCGCTTCTACGCCTGGCAACGTGACTTTCTGGTCTGCAAAATAATAACGCTGGCCGATAGAGGCTGACAGGCGCTGAGTGCCGGTGCTGCTTTCGATAAAGCGTGTGGTCAATGCAAAACTGACCTGGTTCGCATTGTTGATACGGTCGTTACCGACGAACTGATTTTCGCTGAACAGGGAGCTGAAGTTCAAGTCGGCCAGGCTGGAGTCGAAAATCGGGATGTTTGATTGATCGCGCTCAGGAATGTAGACATAGAATAAGCGTGGTTCCAATGTCTGCGAGTAACCGCGGTTAGCAATTTTAAAATCGCGGTCGAAATACAGGCCGCTATCCAAGCTGAATATCGGCAGGGTACGCTGGTAGCTTGACTGGTTGTTCGGATCGTCATTCAGGCTGTAGCTAGTGTAATGAATACCGAGCTTGGGCGTTACGTAGCCATAAGTCCGGTTCATCGGGATACTGATGCTGGGGTATATGGTCGAGCGCACGCCAGTGACGCGCGGCTGGCCTGTAATGCTGTTGAGCGGCGCATTTTTATTAATGTCGAATACCGACAGCTGGGAATACAGGTTGGTATTGACGTTGTCATAGTACTTGTTCCCGACCAGGGTCATCTGCGGAAGGCGCTCGTATGGGTAGGCGTCTTGCTTGAGGGTCTGGAATTTTTGCGCAATTGCGTTGAAGCGCCAGGTGTCATCCACGTAATCTACATTAAATTGTTGCGGCAGGTTAACCCGGCTGGTGGTAACAATGCGCGTGGACATTTCCGAGAAGTATTGGTCGTCCGATACTTTTTCCAGGCTGTAGCCCGCAGACCAGCCGTTCCCGAATTTGTGCTGGTGTTTCAGGTTGGCGTAGTAACGGGTTTCATTGCTGAGGCTGTCTGTAGGCAGGTACTCTAAATTGCTGGTACCGGCATAATTATCGTCCATGTACCGGAACTCACCTTGCAGCTGTACGCCGCGCTTGCTTAATGCACGTGTTGCAAGTGTCGCATCCATGTTGGGTGCTATATTCCAGTAGTAAGGTACCAGCGCCTCAAAGCCGCTGCGGCTGGTGCTGCCGATTGTCGGTGATAAAAAGCCGCTCTTGCGTTGTTCGTTGAATGAAAAGCTGATCCATGGCGTGTAAAGCAGAGGTACACCTTTGAACTCGATGCGCGCGTTTTTCGCGCTGCCGGAATCGGTGTAGTCGTTAAGCGAAATCTCACTGGCCTTGATATACCAGTCATCAACACCAGCGTCGCAGGTGGTGTAGCGTGCGCCTAGCAGCCGTTTTTTATCTTCGCCTTCAAACAGGATGGTGTCAGCGTCACCGCGCGCTTTGCTGGAGCGCACCGTCGTATTCAGGCTGATCGGGTTATTGTAGGTGTTGGTGCTGTAATCACTGACGGGCAGGCCGGTGGCTGAAGTATAGGCATCATCGCTGCCTATTTGCTGGCTCTGCAGGTCTCCCAGCTGCCTGGCAAATGTCTCGGAGCTGACCGTGTTGCGTTTTTGTGCGACGGGTTTCGCGGGAGGCGTCATGCTGATCGAAGCATTGTGCATTTCGCCTATGCTGTCAGACAGCTGTATACGCAATTCCGGACCGATAATCTTGGAATTGTCGGCTTCAATGCGCACGTTGCCGGTGGCATGCAGTTCATCATTGAGCATGTCATACTCAAGCCGGTCTGCATAAATGGCCTGTTTATTCTGATGGATGGAGGCGCTGCCTAAAGCGCGCATTTTACGTCCCAGCTGCATCTCCAGTTTTTCCCCGTCAATAACGATGCTGCCATCTGCTACTGCGCCTGCGTCGTCGGTCGGTTTGTCATCGCGCACTGCTGTCAGTGCGGCACCTGTTTTTAGCGGCAATTCCTGTTTGCTTGCCAAAGCTTTGCTGTCTTGTTTTGGCGCTGGCGTCTCGTTAGGCTGGCCTGATGGTGGCATTGCTGAATTGGCAGCAGCTAATTTACTGTCTGCCGCAGCAATGCTGTCTGCCGGAATAGTGTTGGTCGGGATAATAGTCCCGCGTACTGATTTTAATTGTTCACCTTCAAAAACCAGAATGACAAGTCGCTGCTCTTTTACCTCGTTGCCTTCCCGTCTTTGGTAGACATAGTCCCAGCGGTTGCCATTAAAGTTCTCGTGAATCAGCGGTATGCCCAGAATGCCCTGCACCTGGGATTTTGTCATGCCGGGACGCAGCTGTAGCAGCATTTTTGAGGTCACGACCTGAATCTGTGACTCATTCACTACGGCATGGGAAATACTGCTGTGAGCCATCATGATAGCGGCAAGGCTGGCTATGAGACGGTTCTTCAGCATGAAATTACCATTGAAATGAGCACGGAATGTAGCGGTGAGGTTAAAGGCACGAGTATATAGGCAAACTGTTTTATTTTATCAGTGATAAAATCTCATAAATTGCACTTTTTGGCAATGAAAACTTGGCGGCAGGGCTGGCATATTTAATGTATGCCGGGCTGCGCATCATCATTGATACAGTAAAAAAATATATAAGATTTGGAATTTTGTTGTGAATAATCTCCATACTGACAACCGGCAGGCTGCGCTAGATGCGTGGTTAAAAAATGTATTGCAGCGTTCGGAATTTAAACTGACCACCGCCTCTGCGGATGCCAGTTTCAGGCGTTACTTCAGGGTACACCTGGCAGATAAAACCCTGATCGCCATGGATGCACCCCCTCCGCATGAAAATTGTGAGCCATTCGTCCGTATTGCCAGGCTGTTCGCCGATGCCGGCATGCATGTGCCTGAAGTCATCGCACAGGATCTGGCGCAGGGCTTTTTGCTGTTGAGCGACCTCGGGGATGTTACCTACCTGAGCCAGCTTAACGACACAACGGCGCCGGCTTTGTATCATGATGCCAATATGGCGCTGGTCAAGCTGCAGCTGGCAAGCAAGCCAGGCGTGCTGCCTGATTATGACGAAGCCTTATTGACGCGTGAGATGCAGTTGCTGCCGGATTGGTATATCGCCAAGCACCTGAATGTGACGCTGGATGACAAGCAGCAGGAAGTTCTGCAAAAGACTTTTGCCTTGCTTAACCGTAATATTTTGTCGCAGGGTCAGGTGTATGTGCATCGTGACTACCACTCACGCAATCTTATGCTGTGTGAAAACAACCCGGGCGTGCTTGATTTCCAGGATGCGGTTTTTGGTGCGATCACTTATGACCTGGTATCGCTGCTCAGGGATGCCTATATCAGCTGGGATGAAGAAATGATCATTGATTGGCTGGTGCGCTACTGGCAGACTGCAAAAAAACAGAACCTGCCGGTGCCGGCAGATTTCAGCGAGTTTTACCGGGATTTTGAATACATGGGCGCGCAGCGCCACATCAAGGTGCTGGGTATTTTCGCACGGCTTTACCATCGCGATGGCAAGCAGGGGTATTTGAAGGACATGCCGCTGGTGATGCATTACCTGCGCAGGGTGTGTGAGCGTTATATCGAGTTGAAACCGCTGCTGCGCTTGCTGGATACACTGGAAAACAAGCAGGCGCAGGTAGGGTATACCTTCTGATGAAAGCCATGATTCTGGCAGCCGGCCGGGGTGAACGCATGCGTCCGCTGACGGACCATACGCCAAAACCTTTACTCATGGTGGGTGGCAAGCCCCTGATCGCATGGCACCTGGAGCGCCTGGCTGCAGCCGGCTTCAAGGAGGTGGTGATTAACCATGCGCACTTGGGCCGGCAGATTGAAACTAAGCTCGGTAATGGCAGTCAATGGGGTTTGCATATCCGTTATTCACCCGAAAAAATAGCGCTGGAAACTGCCGGCGGCATTGCCAATGCCATGCCTTTGTTAGGTGACGCGCCATTTCTGGTTGTGAACGGCGATGTGTTTACCGATATTGATTTTGGCGCGCTAAGGCTGGCTGCGCCGAATCTGGCGCATCTGGTGATGGTGGATAACCCGCCCCAGCACGCAACAGGCGATTTTAGCCTGCTGGATGGAAAATTAAGCACGGAAGGCGCAGTAAAGTTGACATTTTCCGGTGTAGGCATCTATCAGCCCAGCCTGTTTGCAGGTATCGTGCGGGGTGAGGCTGCCAAACTAGCGCCTCTGCTCAAGGCTGCGATGGCAGATGGGCTTGTGAGCGGTACGCATCATCGTGGGCAATGGCACGATATTGGCACCCCTGAACGATTGCAGGCCCTTGACAGCCAGTTACGGAGTGATAAGTCAGCCGCTTAAGCAGTAAGTGCGCGAGGTAATAAGTACGCTAGTCAAGAAATGCGCTAATAAGAAATACGACAGTTAATTAAGTACGGCAGTTAATCGATACGGCAATTAATCCAAAAGTACAGCAGAAACCATATTATGAATTTATCGGATATCACTGAATTTAAAAAGCGCCGCATGGCTTTAATGCAGGGCATGCAGGCAGGTATTGCCGTCATTCCGACCGCGCCGGAAGCGATTCGTAACCGTGATAGCCATTATCCCTACCGTTTTGACAGCTATTTTTATTACCTTACCGGTTTTAAAGAGCCAGAGTCTGTACTGGTGCTGCTTGCGGGTGATGTGAGTAAAGGCCAGCCGGCAAGAAGTATTCTATTCTGCCGTGATAAAGACATCGAGCGCGAGATCTGGGATGGCTTCCGTTTTGGCCCTGCCGCTGCCGTTACCGATTTTGGCTTTGATGAAGCGTATTCCATAACGCAGATCGATGAAATGTTGCCCAAGCTACTGGCAAATCAGCCAACTTTGTTTTACAGCCTGGGAGCGGATGCCGCATGGGATGCAAAAGTGACCGGCTGGCTGAATCAGGTTAAAGCGCAGGTACGTACCGGCGTGAGTGCTCCCGATGATATTGCGGATGTGCGCAAACTGCTGGATGAGATGCGGCTGTTCAAATCTCCGGCCGAACAGGCGCTGATGCGCCGCTCTGCCGGCATTGCTGCCAGTGCGCACAAGCGTGCCATGCAAAAAGTGCATGCGGGAAAATTCGAATATGAAATCGAGGCGGAATTCCTGCACGAATTCTATCGTTTCGGTGCGCAGGCGCCGGCTTATACCAGCATTGTTGCGGGTGGTGTCAATGCCTGTACGCTGCATTACAACGCCAACAATGCCAGGTTGAATGATGGCGACTTACTGCTGATCGATGCCGGCTGCGAGCTGGATGGCTATGCTTCGGATATTACGCGCACTTTTCCCGTGAACGGCAAGTTCAGCGCAGTGCAAAAAGATGTGTATGAACTGGTGCTGGCGGCACAGGCCGCTGCGATTGCAAAAGTGAGCCCGCAGTACCATTGGAATATGCCGCATGAGGCAGCGCTGGACGTGCTGGTGCAAGGGTTTATTGATTTTGGCTGGTGCCGGGGCAGTAAAGATGCGGTGCTGGAAAGCGGCGCCTATCGCCAGTTTTATATGCATCGTACCGGACATTGGCTGGGGCTGGATGTGCATGACGCAGGCGAGTACAAGGATAAATCCGGTGATTGGCGTATGCTGGAAGCGAATATGGTGCTGACTGTGGAGCCGGGCTGTTATATCCGTCCGGCAGAAAACGTGCCGGAGCATTTCTGGAACATCGGCATCCGGATTGAGGATGATGTCGTAGTGACGGCTGACGGCTGTGAAATCATTACGATTGATGCGCCCAAGACTGTGGCGGATATTGAAAGTGTGATGGCGCAATAATGTGCGGAAATAGAGACATCGTAATAGTAGGCGGCGGGCCGGTCGGCATGGTGCTTTCGCTGCTGCTGGCAAAGCAAGGCATCGGCAGTACTGTGCTTGAGGCGCGCAGGCTGGGTGCGGCAAACCAGGATACACGGGCGCTGGCGCTGTCTTACGGCACGCGGCGTATCCTCGAAAAACTGGATGTCTGGCAGGTATTGGCACCCTATGCCACTGCCATCAACAAGATACATGTGTCACAGAAAGGCAGTATCGGGCGCAGCCTGCTGCAGGCTGAAGATTACCGGCAGGAGGCCTTGGGCTATGTGCTGTCTTATGGCGCTTTATGCACTGTGTTGAATGCGCAGGCGTCGGCTTCTGCGCTGATTCATTTAATCGATGAGGCGCAGGCGGAATCTATTACGCATAACGCAGCCTGCGCCGCTGTTCGCTACCGGCGGCATGATGCATTGCATGAGCTGCAAAGCGCGCTGCTTGTATTGGCAGATGGCGGCCGCAGCCTGGAAGAAGTCGCTGGTCTCAAGCGTGATACCAAAGAATATGGTCACGATGCACTCATTACCAAAGTCAGTGCCGAGCTGCCCCATCATAATATCGCTTATGAGCGGTTCACGCCCAACGGGCCAATGGCCTTACTGCCTAACGGTGAGCGCGATTTTTCGCTGGTCTGGACTGGGGAGAAATCACGTATTGCCCCCTTGCTGGAATTGAGCGATGCCGAGTTTCTTGCGCAGTTCCATGCTGAATTCGGAGACAGGGTCGGTCGTTTTTTGAGTGTAGAAAAGCGCATGACTTTCCCGCTCAAGCTGTCTCAGTTGCAGTCAACGGACACGCCGCATCTGGTTGTTGTAGGCAATGCGGCACAGACCATGCACCCGGTGGCGGGGCAAGGCTTTAATGTTGGCTTGCGCGATGCCGAAGAGCTGGCGCGGCATGTTGGCAATACGCCGGGAGCTTTGGGTGGCAGTGAGATGCTGGCTGCATACCGCGATAGCCGTAAAACCGACACTAGGCATGGCCTACTGTTTACGGATTTCCTGGTGAATATTTTTACCAACGATATTTTAGGGGTGTCGGCATTAAGAAGTGCCGGTATCGGCATGTTTGACCTGGTCAAGCCGGTTAAACGCTTTCTGGTCAGCAAAATGAGTTTTGGTAAATGAGTTTTGGTAAATGAATACAGGCATACTGAAAACTGATATCACCATCGTTGGCGCCGGTCTGGTTGGCTTGTCGGCTGCGGTGGCCATGCGCAAGGCCGGGCATGAGGTTGTGCTGGTCGACCAGCAGCTGCATGCCGCTGATAGCCACACGCCTGAAGGTGATGTAGATTGGGATCCGCGTATTTATGCGATCAGCCCGAAAAACGTGCAGTGGTTAAGCGGTCTCGGTGCCTGGCCATTGCTGGATAGTGCCCGTATCGGTGAAATGCATGCGATGGAAATATGGGGTGATGCCGGTGCGCAGCCATTGTCATTGCTTGCCGAAGATGTGAATGCAGATGACCTCGGGTTCATTGTGGAAGAGCGAGCGTTAAAAAAAGCACTGATGCGGCAGGTAGAGGCTTGCGGTGTCCATACTGTGTTCGGTAATCCATGTTCGGCTTTAAATACGGTGCCAGGCCAGGCCAAGCTGCAATTGGATAATGGGCAGGTCATCGAAAGTGCATTGCTGATCGCTGCCGATGGCGTGCATTCCTGGGTGCGGCAGCAGCTTGGCATCGCTGTCGAACAGAAAGACTACCGGCAGACTGCGATAGTCGCGAATTTTATTACGGAAAAACCGCACGGTAATATTGCCCGGCAGTGGTTCCGGCAAGATGGCGCCAGTGCAGACGCTGCCGGCCATTGCGGTATTCTCGCGTGGCTGCCGCTGCCGGGGAATAAAATTTCTATCGTATGGTCGGCGCCAGCCCGCTATGCTGATACATTAATGCAGTTGGACGATGCTGCATTTACGAGTGAAGTGATGTGCGCCGGCAACGCTGCATTGGGCTGCCTGACCATGATGGACATGCCGGCGGCTTTCCCGCTGGTGCTGAAGAAAGCTGTGACGGTGGTTCAGGATAACGTGGTGCTGGCGGGTGATGCCGCACATCGTATTCACCCGATGGCGGGGCAGGGCGTTAATCTGGGTTTTCGTGATATTGTTGACCTGGCAGAGATATTATCTGCCCGTCATGCTTTGCAGCCGATTTATGACAGCGGTTTGCTGAAGCGTTATACACGCGCCAGGAAAGCGGATTTATCAAATATGCTGATGCTTACCAATGGTTTGTATCATTTGTTTGAGAGCCAAAACCCCGTGGTGAAAAAAGTAAGGAACTGGGGTCTGACTGCGACCAACCGGCAGGCGATCAGGAAAGAGCTGGTTAAACAGGCAATTGCGCTTTAATCTCTGCAATGATGCAATTTGCAGCCTGGATGGATATGCTTAACAGTAATTATATAAAGGAAATTGAATGTTAAAAAAAATAGTCAGCATTGCTTTACTCAGCGCACTGACAACCTTTGCCATGGCTGATGAAGCTAGTGTGAAAAAGGCTGTGGAGGGTGCATACCCGAAATTCAAGGTGGATAAAGTCACAAAAACACCTTATGCAGGTTTGTATGAAGTGTTTATGGGAGGCCAGATTATCTATACCGATGAAAAGCTGACCTTTTTAATCGCGGAAGGCCGCCTGGTTGACCCGAAGACTAAGAAAGACATCACGGGTGAGCGCCTGGAAGAGTTGACTAGAGTTGACTTCAACAGCTTGCCGCTGGATCAGGCGATTAAAGTGGTGAAAGGCGACGGCAGCCGTAAACTGGTTGTATTTTCAGATGTTGACTGCCCATATTGCAAACGTCTGGAACGCAATGAACTTTCCAATATTACAGACGTGACCGTTTATACATTCCTGTATCCGATCGAGCAATTGCATCCTGATGCCGCTAATAAGTCCAAACTTATCTGGTGTGCGAGCAACCGCGCTAAAGCCTGGGAAAACTGGATTTTGAAAGATCAGCTACCAAGTACGGCCGGTAATTGTGAAGTACCATTGGAAAAAGTGGGTCAATTGGCAAGAAAAGCGGGGGTTAACAGTACACCCACTTTGATTTTTGCTGATGGTAAACGCATGCTGGGCGCGCAGCCTTATAAAGAAATTGAGCGCATGCTGACAGCTGCAACTAAGAAGTAAAGTTCTGCATAGTAAAGATTTAGTCAGGTAGTGAGTTGTAGAAGATAGTTGCAAAAATAAAAAAACGACCGTTTACGGTCGTTTTTTTATTGGGTCTGTTGCTCGAAATTCTATTAGCCGCCGCCGCTGACCACTTCACCCAGTTTGAAGATTGGCAGGTACAGTGCAACGACCAGACCGCCGATCAGCGTGCCCAATACCACCATGATGATAGGTTCCATCAGGCTTGATAACGCATCCACGGCATCGTCAACTTCCGCTTCATAGAAATCGGCAACTTTGCCCAGCATTGAGTCCAGAGCACCGGACTCTTCACCGATAGCGGTCATTTGCAGCACCATGTTCGGGAAAACGCTGCTGTTCTGCATGGCAACCGTGAGGCTGGTACCGGTGCTGATCTCGCTTTGTATTTTTTTTGTCGCATCGTGATAGACCATGTTGCCGGAAGCCCCGGCTACTGAATCCAGTGCCTCTACTAGCGGAACGCCAGCAGAAAACATGGTGGCCAGGGTGCGGGCAAACCGTGCGATAGTCGCTTTTCGGATAAGTTCGCCAAACACGGGTACCTTGAGGATTAATCGATCCATGGTTGCCTGCATCGCAATCGAGCGCTTCCAAGTGTAGAAGAAAAACCAGATGCCGAAGCCGATGGAGCCAAAGATCGCCCACCACCATTGTACAAAACCATCGGATATTGCCATCACGACCAGGGTCGGGCCTGGCAGGTCAGCACCAAAGCTGCTGAACAGTTCCTTAAAGGCGGGGACTACAAAAATCATGATGACGGCCGTAATGATGAATGCAACTACGACAATTGAAATCGGGTAGAAAAGCGCCGATTTGATTTTTGATTTGATCGCGAGGATCTTTTCTTTATAGGTGGCCAGCCTGTCCAGTAATGTATCCAGAATACCCGCCTGTTCGCCGGCGCCAATCAGGTTGCAGAATAACTGGTCGAAATAGAGCGGGTACTTGCGGAAGGCTGTGCTCAGGCTGCTGCCGGTTTCCACATCCGCTTTGATGTCCAGCAGCAGTTTTGCTACGGCCGGGTTGCTGTGGCCTTTGCCTACGATATCGAAAGACTGCAGCAGTGGTACGCCGGATTTCATCATGGTTGCCAGTTGGCGTGTAAACAGTGTGATGTCTTTTTCGCTAACTTTGCCCTTGCCGCCAAAACTGCTTTGTTTTTTAATTTTGGTGACAGTAATGCCCTGGCGCCGCAAGGTCGAGTTAACCAGGGTTTCGCTGGCAGCTTTCATCTCACCTTTGGTGACTTTGCCTTTTTTGTCCTTACCTTCCCAGACGTAGGTAATTTCTTTTATAGCTTTAGGATTGGCTGCCATGATGATTTCCTATGCGGGTCATTTCGCGCTTTGAGTTATATTTATTTTTATTGAAAGTTGGAAAACTATTCATTGGTACAAGCTTCAACTTCCTCGATTGAGGTTAATCCTTGTATCACTTTTAATACGCCGGAGCGGCGTAAATCATTTACACCATCTATTCTTGCCTGGTCTGCAATATCATGTGCGGTGCCGTTTTTCATGATGATGCGGCTGATGGCATCGGTAACGGGCATTACCTGGTAAATGCCGACCCGTCCCTTGTAGCCGGAGTTACACATGCTGCAGCCATCCGGATTATGCCCATATAACTGCCATTCTTCATTAAAATCTTCTTCAATGAATCCGACACTCAATAGTGCTTCTTTGGGAACGGATAATGGAATCTTGCAATGTTTGCACAGGCGTCTTGCCAGGCGCTGTGCCGTAATCAGTGAAACGGCAGAAGCGATATTGAACGGGGCGACGCCCATGTTGAGCAAGCGGGTGAGTGTAGATGGCGCGTCATTGGTATGCAGTGTAGAAAGTACCATGTGGCCGGTGGATGCGGCTTTGATGGCCATATCTGCTGTTTCAAGATCGCGGATCTCACCGATCATGATGATGTCAGGATCCTGGCGCAGGAAGGATTTCAGCGCCGCGGCAAAGGTCAGTCCCTGTTTGTCATTCACGTTAACCTGGTTAATCCCCGCCAGTGGAATTTCGCAGGGGTCTTCTGCCGTGGAAATATTCACGCCGGGGTTGTTCAGAATGTTCAGGCAGGTGTAAAGCGAAACCGTTTTGCCGGAGCCTGTCGGCCCCGTTACCAGCACCAGGCCGTACGGGCGGCTGACTGCATGCATCAGGCGTTCTTTCTGGATAGGCTCATAACCCAGCGCTTCAATGCCCAGCGTGGCGCTGCTCGGGTCGAGAATACGCATTACGATTTTCTCGCCGTTAATGAGCGGCAAGGTGCTGACCCGGAAATCGATGGTGCGTGATTTGGACAATACCAGCTTCATGCGGCCATCCTGAGGGATGCGTTTCTCAGAAATGTCCATGCTGGAAATGACTTTAATGCGGGATGCCAGTTTTTCTTTAATCGCCAGCGGCGGCTGGGTTATTTCGCGCAGCATGCCGTCAACGCGGTAGCGCACGCGGTAGAACTTCTCATACGGCTCAAAATGTAAATCCGATGCTCCCATGTTGATGGCATCCAGCAGCATCTTGTTAAGGAACTTTACGACTGGTGCATCATCGACTTCTGACTCAACCGGGGCTTCTTCAAGCTGCGGGCTGTCTTCACCGAAGCCGAAATCGCCATCATCGACATCGAGCGATTTCAGGGTTTTGTCGCTGGACTCCACGATCTTTTCAATCATGCGTCCAAGTTTGTCGTCCTCAACAACGATAGGCGATACGTTCATTCCCATCTGGAACTGCACGCTGTCAAGGGCATGTATGTTTGTAGGGTCAGAAACAGCGACAAAAAGCAGGTTGTTGCGTGTATGCAACGCCATCACGCGATTGCTTTGCATTAACTTGATGTCGATTTTTTTCGGGGGTAAATAATCCAGATTAAAAGCATCTAAATTGAGATACGGAAAGCCGAATGCTTTCGCGGCAGTTTCAGCGATGGTAAGCGGGCTGAGTTTTTTGCTTTGTATAGCCTGTGAAATAAACGGGGTTTTAGTGCTGCGAGCTTGATCTTCAATTGCCTTTGCCTCATCCTCGGAAAGCAGTTTTTCCTGAATCAGCGTGCGAGCAAGGCCACTTAATTTGGTTTGTGAAATTACAGATGCCATATTTATAGTTAAGTGTAAATTAGCTGGGAGCTTTTTTAATTATTTTTTTATTGAATGAATAATGCACTCTACACTATTCTTTGTAAAGACTTTAAACGTAGTGACGTCTGATAAATTTGGTGTTTTCCCGATTGATGGCCACAGTGCAGGCAAAGTTGGCGGAAGATGACCGGTTAATTTAAATCTTGCTGGCTTAGCAAAAGGGCTTGACATCTCAGAAAAACCAACTTATAAATATAGCTAGGTGTTTGAATTCGAGTTTTTTGTAGCCTGCTTTAATTTTAGTTACTGCGACTTCTGTTCTTGAGGCAAACTTTCTGGGGCGCCCCCCTTTTGTGTTATGTAAGGATGTATGAGATGGCAACAGGTACCGTAAAATGGTTTAACGATTCTAAAGGTTTTGGTTTTATTACCCCAGATGATGGCGGTGACGATTTATTCGCACACTTCTCTGCAATCGTGGAATCCGGCTACAAAAGCCTTAAAGAAGGTCAACGCGTAAGCTTTGATTTGACTGAAGGCCCAAAGGGTAAACAAGCTTCAAATATTCAAAAGGCTTAAGCCTGAACACACTTGGGTTAATCGTCTCAGGATGATTGACTTAATTCAAGCGGCACATAAAATTAATATTTAAATTTATGTGCCGTTTTTTTATTCCCGGTGCGTAGGTTATGCCCGTGACTTACATGTTGGCGATAATTTCATCGCCGAACTCTGATGTACCTACCTGGGTTGCGCCTTCCATCTGCGTAGAAAAATCGCTGGTTACGCGTTTTGCTACGATGGCATTGGCAACGCCTTTCAGCACGAGGTCAGCCGCTTCCGCCCAGCCTAAGTGGCGCAGCATCATTTCTGCGGAAAGAATCAATGAGCTTGGGTTGGCAATGTTTTTGCCGGCAATTTTCGGCGCCGTGCCGTGTGTAGCTTCAAACATGGCCACCGTGTCGCTCAAGTTGGCACCCGGGGCAATGCCGATACCGCCAACCTGTGCCGCCAGCGCATCACTCATATAGTCGCCGTTCAGGTTAAGCGTGGCAACTACGTCATAGTCTTGCGGATGCAGCAGGATTTCCTGCAGGAAAGCATCCGCAATACAATCTTTAATTACGATACCATTCGGCAGTTTGCACCATGGGCCGCCGTCAATCTCAACAGCGCCGAATTCCTGTTTGGCGACTTCATAACCCCAATCCCTGAAGCCGCCTTCAGTAAATTTCATGATGTTGCCTTTGTGGGCGATGGTGACTGATTTGCGGTTGTTATCAATGGCGTACTGGATTGCTTTGCGCACCAGGCGCTTGCTGCCGTCAATCGATACCGGTTTGATGCCGATTGCTGATGATTCTGGGAAGCGGATTTTTTTGCGTACGCCCATATCGCTTAAGAAGTTGATGACTTTTTCAACTTCATCGGTACCGGCAGCCCATTCTATACCGGCGTAGATATCTTCCGTATTTTCGCGGAAGATCACCATGTCGGTTTTTTCAGGGTGTTTCACCGGGCTCGGCACGCCTGTAAAGTATTGTACCGGACGCAGGCAGACATAAAGGTCAAGTTCCTGGCGCAGGGTGACGTTGAGTGAGCGAATGCCGCCGCCAACCGGTGTGGTCAGTGGGCCTTTGATCGAGATAACATAGTCGCGTACGGCCTGCATGGTTTCATTCGGCAGCCATGTATCTTTGCCGTCCTGGTCTTTACCATATACTTTCACGGCTTTTTCACCGGCAAAAACTTCCATCCAGGAGATTTTGCGTTCGCCGTTATAGGCTTTATTTACGGCAGTATCTACGACCTTGATCATAGGTGGGGTAATATCGAAGCCTATGCCATCGCCTTCAATAAATGGGATAATCGGATGGTTAGGCACATTAAGTGAATTATCTGCATTGACAGTAATTTTTTCACCGGTGGCTGGTTTTACAATTTTCGAAGTCATTCAAAATTTCCTAAGATGATAATTTTATTCAATAAACCTTTTAACGTCGTGTGCCAGTTCAGTGCGCACGATCCTAAAAACGGAAAAGAAGGGCACGCCACGTTAAAAGACTTCATTCCGATTCCTGATGTCTATGCAGCCGGACGTTTAGATACGGATTCGGAAGGATTGCTTATTTTAACCGATGATGGTGCATTGCAACATCGTTTAAGTCACCCTAAGCATAAAGAAATTAAAACTTACTGGGCACAGGTTGAAGGTGCTCCGACAGATGCTGATTTGCAGCCATTGCGAACCGGGGTTGACCTGGGGGATTTTTTTACCCAGCCTGCCACGGTGGAAATTATACCGGAGCCGCAGAATCTGTGGCCGAGGAATCCGCCTATACGCGAACGCAAGGCGATACCGACTACCTGGCTGCAAATCAGGATATCTGAAGGCAAAAACCGCCAGGTACGCCGGATGACGGCCAGTGTCGGTTTCCCGACCCTGAGGTTAATCCGCTATGCCATCGGTCATTATAATATTCACGATATCAACATTGGACAATATAAGGTGTTATCAGTATGAAGCCCGTTATCATTTTCAGACATGCTGCAGTTGAAGGCCCCGGCTACCTGGCAACGTTTTTGGAAACGCACCGGATTCCCATGCATCTGGTCAGGATAGACCAGAATGATCCACTCCCGTTATCTATCGCTGATTACAGCGGCGTAGTGCTGATGGGCGGACCGATGAGCGTGAACGATGATCTGCCGTGGATACCGCCGCTGCTGGATCTGATACGTGAAGCCGTTGCTGCGGATATTCCTGTATTGGGGCATTGCCTGGGCGGGCAACTGATGAGCAAGGCATTAGGTGCCGCCGTTACGTTGAATCCCGTCAAGGAAATCGGCTGGGGCGAGCTTGCGGTGAGCCGGAATGAGGCTGCGGAATATTGGTTTGGTGATATGGAAAGTTTTAACGGTTTTCACTGGCATGGCGAAACTTTCAGCCTGCCGCTGAATGCGGTGCATCTTTTATCCAGCCGCTATTGTGATAACCAGGCCTACGCAGTCGGCAAGCACCTGGCGTTTCAATGCCATATCGAAATGACGCCGGAAATGGTGGAAAGCTGGTGTGAAGTTGGTGCCGACGAATTAAAGGGCGCTGCCGCGAGCCCCGCGGTACAGGCACCTGCTGATATTACGCAGAACCTGCCTTTGCATTGTTTCTTTCTAAATAAGGTGGCAAATCAGGTATATACGCAATGGATTAAAGGGCTGGTAAATTAATCCGGTCACTTGCTATGTTAAAATTGCCTAAATTTCATTGAGATCGCATTATGTCCGGTAACACTCTTGGTAAGCTTTTTACTTTTACTTCATTCGGTGAATCGCACGGCGCCGCAATTGGCGGCGTAGTCGACGGATGCCCGCCAGGGCTGCCGCTCACGGCTGAAGACCTGCAGATTGACCTAGATCGCCGTAAACCCGGCACCTCCCGCCATGTTACGCAGCGCCAGGAGGCTGATGCTGTCGAGATACTTTCAGGTGTGTTCGAGGGCAAGACGACAGGGGCGCCGATTGGCCTGCTGATTCGCAATACTGACCAGCGTTCACAGGACTACAGCAAGATCATGGATACTTTCCGTCCCGGGCATGCGGATTATACTTATACGCAAAAATACGGCGTGAGGGATTATCGCGGCGGCGGTCGATCAAGTGCGCGCGAGACCGCAGTACGGGTCGCTGCCGGAGCCATTGCGAAAAAATGGCTCAAAGAACGTTTTGGCGTGACGGTGCGTGGCTACATGAGCCAGTTGGGCGAGATTGAAATTCCTTTCGGCAGCTGGGATGTGGTAAACAGCAATCCGTTTTTCTCTTCCAATACAGCAGTGTTGCCGGAGCTGGAAGCCTACCTGGATAAGATCCGTGCGGAACGTGACTCGGTCGGTGCGCGCATTACCGTGGTGGCAGAAGGTGTGCCCGTAGGTTGGGGCGAACCGATTTTTGACCGGCTGGATGCTGAAATTGCCTATGCCATGATGAGCATCAATGCGGTCAAAGGTGTGGAAATCGGTGAAGGTTTTGCTGCCGTTGCGCAGCGTGGCAGCGTACACTCAGATGAAATGACGCCGCAGGGCTTTGTTTCCAACCATGCCGGCGGCATTCTGGGCGGTATTTCTACCGGTCAGGAAATCCGCGTCAATGTTGCATTAAAGCCGACTTCAAGCATTCCGCAGGAACGTCGCTCGATCGACAAGCACGGCGAAGCGGTCATGATGCAGACCACCGGACGCCACGACCCGTGTGTAGGGGTGCGTGCAACGCCAATTGTGGAGGCGATGCTGGCGATGGTGCTGATGGACCATGCCTTACGCCACCGCGCACAGAACGCCGATGTTGATTGCAGTACCCCTAAAATATTTTAATGGTGGTTAGCCTAGGCAGCATTATTCCAGGCAGTATTGTTTGGCAAAGACTAGATTTGCAGGATACTTGATTTGATACAGCGCCGCCGGTATTAAAAAGCCGGTAATACCTGCGGTAGTTTTTTTAATTGGCTGTGCAATCACTGAAGCCGGCTCCAGCCGGCTTTTTTATTGAAGCGACGCGTCACAAAAACAGATTTATATGCACACACAACTTCATCATCGGCTGTCCCGGTTTTATTTCATCTACTATTTCTTCGTAGGGGCTTTTGTGCCTTATTGGGGGCTGTATCTGCAATCGGAGCAGTTTTCGGCTGCGGATATTGGTATCCTGATGTCTTTATTTCAGATCAGCCGCATTTTTGCCCCCAATTTCTGGGGCTGGCTGGCGGATCACACCGGTAAGCGCGCACAATGGATCAGGCTGACTGCACTGTTGGGTCTGTGCGGTTTTATTGCGGTGTTCTGGGCGCACGGTTTCTTCTGGATGTTTTTCGTAATGGCTGCGCTGAGCCTGTTTACCAGCTCCACCCTGCCACTGGCCGAATCGCTGACGCTGGCGCATCTTGCCACGACTAACGGCCACTATAGCCGTATCCGCATGTGGGGGTCTCTGGGTTTTATCGTGGCTGCCGTGGTGCTGGGCTACCTGATTGATATGAGCGGAATTGCCAGTTTGCTATGGTTCCTGCTGGCTGTGCAGGTCAGCCTTTTTGCACTGTCTTTTACGTTACCCGAGCCTAAAGTGGCGCCGCATGAGCATGACCATTTTTCAATCTGGCAGGTCATCAGGCAGCCGAATGTCATTGCCTTGCTGGTCGGCTGTTCGCTGATGGTGACGGCGCATGGTGTGCTGTATAACTTTTATTCGATTTATTTAAGCGAGCATGGGTATAGCAAGGGCGTAATCGGGCTGTTATGGTCGGTTGGCGTGGTCTGTGAAATCGCTATTTTCATGCTCATGCCAAAAATCATGACACGCTTCAGTTTGAAGGCTATCCTGCTCACAAGCCTAGTGCTGGCAGTGATCCGTTTTACTTTAATCGGGGTGTCAGTGGATAAGCTATGGGTCATTATCCTTGCGCAGACATTGCACGCGGCAACATTCGGCAGTTTTCATGCAGCATCGGTTGAAGTGGTTACCCAGTTTTTCAAAGGCCGCCACCAGGCAAAAGGCCAGGCAATCTATAACAGCGTGGCTTATGGCGTGGGTGGTGCCATCGGCGGTATTGCCGGTGGTTACTCGCTGCAGTACTTCGGCGGGCAGCAGACATTTATTTTCGCGGCGGCTTTTCCTTTGCTTGGCCTGGCTGTGATTGGTTTTGGCCTGAAACTCAGCAAAAAGAACCAGATTTCCGGGGGCATGTTTGGATGAATCGGCATATTATTTTAATCATGGCGGGCTTGCTCCTGAGTGGTAATGTTTCTGCAGAAACGCAAGTGAATATCATGGGCTTGTTCAGCAATATGGCCGTACTGATGGTGAACGGCGGCAAGCCAAAAACGCTGAGCGTAGGGCAATCTTTTGATGGTGTTAAATTACTGGCTGCGGATAGTCAATCTGCAACCTTACTGATCGAAGGAAAAACTAAAAAGCTGGGCATGGGGCAGGCATTGTCCATGGGTGATAGCTCTGCTTCCAGCAGCCCTAGTGTGACTCTGTATGCCGATGCACAAGGTCATTTTCTGTCTGAATGCAAGATTAACGGGGCGCCCTTAAAATTTTTGCTTGATACCGGCGCGACGACCGTCGCTCTCAACAGCGGGGATGCCAAATTTGCAAAAATTGATTATAAGCGCGGCGAGCCGGTACAGGTTTCCACTGCAAACGGGGTGGTAACCGCATACCGTGTCACGATATCCAATCTCCAGATTGGCGGCATTACACTTCATCAGGTACAGGGCAGCGTGCTGGAGGGCGGGTCTCCCTCCGTGGTGCTGTTAGGCATGAGTGCGCTTAACCGGCTGGATATGAAGCGCCAGGACATCATGATGACGCTGACCAAGAAGTATTAACTGACGACTGCAAATAAAAAGCCACTGTTTCCAGTGGCTTTTTGCTTTTACTGCATTAGCAGCAGCTTAGTCTTTGCGTTTGTCTTTTTCAATCAGCGCATAAGCCGAGTGATTGTGAATAGATTCGAAATTCTCGGATTCGACAATATAGGCATCAATACGTTTTTCTGCATTGAGCTGGGCTGCAACGTCACGCACCATATCTTCTACAAATTTAGGGTTATCGTAAGCGCGCTCGGTCACAAATTTTTCATCAGGACGTTTCAGCAGGCCATATAGCTCACAGGATGCCTGTTTCTCTACCAGGTCGATAATGTCCTCGATCCAGATAAAGTCATTGATCAGGGCGGTCACCGTGACATGTGAGCGCTGGTTATGTGCACCGTAACTGGAGATCTTTTTGCTGCATGGGCAAAGGCTGGTGACCGGCACTAGCACTTTTACCGTGATGTCGTATTTGCCCTGGCTAATTTCGCCAATGAACGTGACTTCATAATCCAGCAGGCTCTTTACGCCGGATATAGGCGCTGCTTTATTGACAAAATACGGGAAAGTCATTTCAACGTGGCCTGATTCAGCTTCAAGGCGCGTTACCATCTCACGCAGGATCGCCTGGAACGATTCGACGGAAATCGCATGTTCGTTCATGTTGAGGATTTCAACAAAGCGCGACATGTGTGTGCCTTTGAAGTGCTGCGGCAGGTGTACGTACATATTGAACACCGCAACGGTGTGCTGCTCGCCGCCAGACTTGTCTTTTACGACCACTGGGTGGCGTATGGCTTTAATACCAACCTTGTCAATGGCTAGGTGGCGCGTATCAGCGGTGTTCTGTACGTCTTCAATAGGGCTTTGCGATTTTGTTTGGCTCATTGTTTTTGACTTGATAACTTTTTAGATAATAGTTGAGTATAACACTAGGTTATTAACTTCGCAATTGCGTCAGCAATTCCTTGACTGTCTAGACCGCATTCGCTCAGCATAGTTTCATGCACGCCATGTTCGATAAACTGATCAGGCAGGCCGAGGCACAGCGTCTTAACCGGTTGGGAGATGTCATTCTGCATGGCCTGCAAGGCTTCCATCACCGCAGAGCCCGCTCCGCCCATGATGCAGTTTTCTTCCACGGTGACAATGTAAGCGTGTGTATCAGCCAGTTGCTTAATCAGTTCCGTATCGATCGGTTTAACAAATCGCATGTCGGCAACCGTCGCATCCATGGTTTCCGCTGCCTGCAGCGCCGGAGTGAGCATAGAGCCGAATGCCAGAATGGCGACTTTGTTACCGTTCCTTGCGATCCGGCCTTTACCAATTTCAATCGGGGTCAAGGCGCTTTCAATGCGGGCACCGGTGCCGCTGCCGCGTGGGTAACGTACGGCAGCCACTCCCTGGTATTGAAAACCTGTCGTCAGCATTTTCCTGCATTCGTCCTCATTGCTTGGAGTCATGATGACGATATTTGGAATACAGCGCAGGTAGGCGAGATCAAAGCTGCCGGCATGGGTGGGGCCATCGGCGCCCACCAGGCCCGCCCGGTCTATTGCGAGCAGCACTGGCAGGTTCTGCAGGGCAATGTCGTGTATCAGCTGGTCATAAGCGCGCTGCAGGAATGTACTGTAAATCGCGACCACAGGCTTTAATCCGTCACATGCCATACCGGCGGCAAAGGTGAGGGCGTGCTGTTCCGCAATGCCTACATCAAAGTAGCGGTCAGGGTAGGCGTCGGCAAACGCGTTCAGGCCAGACCCATCGCACATTGCCGGTGTGATGCCGACCAGGCGCGGGTCTGCCGCAGCCATGTCCACCAGCCAGTCACCAAATACCTCGGTATAGGTTTTTACCGTAGCTGCGCTGATTGCGTTGCCGTTGGTTGGGTCAAACTTGCCTACACCGTGGAATTTATTCGGGTTGTCTTCGGCAGGTTCGAAACCTTTGCCTTTTTGCGTAACAATATGCAGGAACTGCGGCCCGTTAAGCTCTTTGATATTGTGCAGAGTGTCAATTAATGCATTGAGGTCATGGCCGTCAATGGGGCCGATATAGTTAAAGCCGAATTCTTCAAATAATGTGCCCGGCATGACCATGCCTTTAACGTGCTCTTCGGCACGTTTGGCGAACTCCATCATCGGCGGTACTGCCGACAGGACTTTTTTGCCGGATTTCCTAACCGTGCCGTAAAAGCGGCTGGATAACAGTTTGGCAAGGTATTTGTTGAGCGCACCTACATTGTTGGAGATACTCATATCATTATCATTGAGTATCACGAGCAGGTTGGCATCCATGCTGCCTGCATTGTTGAGCGCTTCAAACGCCATGCCGGCTGTCATTGCGCCGTCGCCGATAATAGCCACGGAGCGTCGTCCGCTGCCCGTTTTCTGTGCGGTTACCGCCATGCCTAAAGCGGCTGAGATGGAGGTGCTGGAGTGCCCGGTACCGAAGGTGTCATACACGCTCTCGGCACGGCGCGGAAAACCCGCAATGCCTTGCGGTTTGCGTAAGCCCTGCATTCTGTCACGGCGTCCGGTGAGGATCTTGTGCGGGTAAGTCTGGTGCCCGACATCCCATACCAGCTTGTCATCCGGCGTGTTGAACACGTAGTGCATCGCGATCGTCAGTTCTACCACGCCCAGGTTTGAAGCCAGGTGTCCGCCGGTTCTCGCAACACTTTCAATCAGGAATAAGCGTAACTCCTGCGCGAGCTGCGCAAGTTGCCTGCGTTCCAGCTGGCGCAGTTGCTGAGGGTAGTCTATGGTGTCGAGTAGCGAAGTCACAAGTGGGGTGGTGATTAAAGGTTATTAAAAACTGCGTTGTGTAATGAAGCCGGCCAGCTCACGCAAGCGTAAAGCCTGCTCGCCAAAGGGAGCCAATGCTGCGATTGCAGTCGTGTGCAGCTGCCTGGCCAGGTCTTTGGCAACTTCCAGGCCTAAGATCGTGACATAGGTGGGCTTGTTGCTGTCGGCATCTTTGCCTGCGGTTTTACCCAGCGTAGCGGTGTCTGCCTCAGCATCGAGAATGTCGTCTATGACCTGGAATGCAAGGCCGATGTTTTCGGCATAGACGTGAACGGCTGATACCTGTTCAAGCGTGCCATTGGCTGCGCCCAGCAATGCGGCTGCCTGAATGATCGCCCCTGTTTTCAGCTGGTGCATGTCTTCAAGCTCTTGCTGTGCAAGCGCCTTGCCTACGGAGTTCAGGTCAATCGCCTGGCCGCCGGCCATGCCGGTAGAGCCGGCCGCTTTCGCCAGGATGTTCAGCATGCTGATCTGCTGGTTGGCATTGGCACAAAGCTGCGGTGTCGATAGCACATCGAACGCCAGGCTTTGCAGGGCATCGCCCACCAGTAAGGCTGTAGCGTCGTCATATTGCTTATGGCAGCTTGGCTTTCCACGGCGCAGGTCGTCGTCGTCCATGCATGGCATGTCGTCATGCACCAGTGAGTAGGCGTGAATTAATTCAACTGCGGCGGCGGCGGCATCAGCCACCTCAATCTCCGTGTTACAGAGTTCTGCTGCTGCATAGCAAAGCAGCGCACGTACGCGTTTGCCGCCGCCAAGGGCGCTATAGCGCATCGCGCTGTGCAGTTTATGGGGTTCCTGGTTATCAGGCGGCAGCGCTTCATCAAGCACTTCTTCTATGCGGCTCTGTTTTGCTTTCGCCCAGGCTGAAAAATCCGGTGCTGTGTGGTCTGTCATGCTTGCTTATTCGATTTCAGGGTTGAGCGGGGTCAGTTGCTGGCGGTCATTCAGTATTCTGACTTGCTGTTCAACGTCTGCCAGGGATTTCTGGCAGAACTCAAGCAGGGAGTTGCCGCGTCTGTACGCCGTGAGCGAGTCCTCCAGCGACATTTGCCCGGATTCCATCTGTGCAACGATACGCTCTAACTCGCTGAAAGCCTGCTCATAATTATCGGCAGGTGCGAGTTCCCCCGGTGAAACCGGGCTGGCTGGTTGTTCATTTTTAGTTGCGGGCATAACGCTGAATGTTTTATGGTTAGTTAAGTCGTTATTCTATCAAACCTTAGGGCAATTCTTATGATAAAACCTGCTTTAAAAATGCCTGAATGTCTGCAATCTCTTCGGCACATACGGAGTGCGGCATGCGGTATTCATGCCAATTGACGAAATATTGACGATTCTGTAGCAAATCACGTGACTGCTTGCTCATATCCAGGCTGATAACATCATCAAAAATGCCGTGCGCCATGAATATCGGCGTGTTCTGGTTGGCTGTATTTGCTTCTGCAGCCAGTTTTGAATGCAGCGGCAGATAGGTGGATAGCGCCAAAACGGCTGCCAGTTTCTGCGGTTGCCTGAGTGCCGTATGCAGTGCGATAGCGCCTCCTTGCGAAAATCCCGCGATTACGATGCGCCCACTCGGTATGCCGCGGCTGATTTCAGTTTGAATCAATGTGTCGATATAACGCTGGCTAGCCTTGATTCCCGCCTCATCTTCTTCATGCACCGGTATCACGCCGTAGATGTCATACCATGCCGGCATGATATAGCCATTGTTGCGTGTCACTGCCATTTCAGGCGCATGCGGCAGGATGAATCTTACATTAGGCAAGGCATCAGGCTGCAAGAGCTGTTTAGCCACGGGTTCGAAGTCATAGCCGTCAGCACCCAGGCCATGGAGCCAGATCACACTGGCATCAATTTTGCTCTGATTTATATGGAGATTGGTTAATTCAAGCGGGGGGGCGTAGTTCATTATTCTGTAATGGCTGTGTTGGTTAAGTAATGCTTTTATGGCAATCAATACAATATACGGATTATAACGGCGGGGATGCAATAAGAGGCAATATTAATGCATGAAAAGAATGTCAGTAGCGGATTCAAACCTGGCAATCAGCGGAGCATGTAAATCATACGTCTAAATCAGATAAGCCAAATTATGAACATTCAACATTGCGACTGCGATTCAAATATTGCAGTGCAAATGTAGGGCTAACTTAAATTTTATGAATCTTATTGATAAAACCTTACTGGATTTTCTCGAGCCGCTGGCCAGGTTGTCATCTGACCGTAAGCAGGAGCTTGCCGATGTCTGCTTCATAGAAACGGTCGCTAAAGGCATTAACCCCCTGCGCATGAATGTAACGCAGGCGCCACAGTTGATTTATCTCACCAAAGGCGATCTCGGGCTGTACTTCCAAGATAACAGGAGGTTAATACTGCGTGGCGGCTCCCCCGCCGCAAAGCACCCAATTAACAACGGGCATCAGATCAAGCATGTGGTTGCGTTGACGGAAGTGGAGATTCTGCGCGCAGACACCGACCTGCTGGATATCATGCTGATGTGGGATCAGCTGTCTGGCATGCGGTCTGTTGCCATGGGGCAGACCTCATCCGGTTTGCTCACCTAGCGTATCGAAATCAAGTGGCGGTTTATTTGAACTCAAGCCAGATACGCGGGCCAAGCGCCGTGTAGCCCATGGAGAATCTTTTGTCGTTACCGGCTGCGTTCTGTAGTATTTCAGGCAAGGTCGACCACACTAAGGTAATCAGTATGAGTCCGGCAAATAAAGGATGCAGCAAGTGTTTGCTTTTGACCGCAACGGTTTCATGCGTGTTGCCATCGGCATAGTAAGCAATCATTAACCCGATGAATGTAAACATCATGACCTGGCTGATGGGCATGACAATCACACCGTCCACCAGCGAGTAGGTCGCATTCGTTACCACGGTAAATAGCAGTGCGATGGCTAAATAGCGATCTCGAATAGTTTGGGACTGCAGCCTGGCAATATTGAATTTTTTCAGCCAGCAGTACAAGCCGTAGCCAGTGAGTGTTAACAGCAATAACGCGGCCGGTAAGCCGAGTTCGGTCGCCAGTTGCAGCACGCTGTTATGCGGGTGAGCGCTGATGGGGCTATACCATGCAAATTGCATAGGACCAATGCCCAGAATCGGATGCCCCTGAATTAGGCGCAGTGCTAGACTCCAAAGCTCAATACGATCGCCGGTGGTATCCCTTACCACCGTTCCCGTGACAACAGCAAATTCTCTCAGAAATGGAATAACTCCGAATAACATCTGGTAGCTTAAAAAACCGGCCGTGATGTGTATCAGTTGCAAGCGTATAAATGGCCAGGACAACTTCCTGTAAATGAATACGGTAATCAATATGCCGACGATCCACGATAGCAGCACACCGCGTGAAGCCGAGTGAAAGAGCAATACCCACCACGCAATCATGCCTAGGTGCAGGCAGTAGCGTACGCGCTTGCTGTTAAAGTCAGTTGTGAGCAAAGGTAGCGCTAACAGCCCCAAAGTCCATAGCTGATACTGGTTAAAGAAGCGGATATTGTTGAAGCCTATAATAGGACCAGGCCAAACTACCGGGGTTTTGAGAATGATTGCGGTGAAATAGCCTACATAGAATGCGGTCATGGATAACAGAACCCCGCCCCAGAGAATATATGTAAGGTGTTTAATAAGCTGCGCGCTATTCTCATAGTATAAACGTGCAACAAATGCCGCCAGGTAAGCCAAACCAGCAAATAGACTGATTTCAATCAAAGCATGTCGGGGTGAGGCTGCTGAAAAAGATGAGATAACCGCTATTGCAGCCAGCGCATAAAATGCATAACGTGTCACTTGATTCATGCAGTTGCAGCCTGCACTTGTTCTTAAAGCAATGCTTTCCAGCAGCACCAGGCTGATCAGCAATAGCTCGACCAGGCGCTGGCTGTCATGTGGATTCATGTCAGCCAGTTTTTGCGGAATTATCTTCAGGCTAGGCGAGATGCTTATCAAGATAACGAGGAAAAAGATAACAAGAATTTTTAATATGTTTGATATCTTGGAATGATGCATGGTTTACTCGTAAAGGTTTAAAAGCAAATAGTTCTTTGGTCAGCATGCGACCCGAATGTTAGTTATAAAACTCATGTGTTGGAAATGCGCTGTGTAGCGCATGCTATGCCGGTATTGATTAATTAGGCTTGATCCCGGTTAATAACTCAGGGGCTACTTCAGCCAGCACTTCGAGCAACTTTGCACGGTATTGCGCAGGCATGGATTCTGCGATACTTTTCAAATTTGCCGGGTACACCATTAAAGTACGTTTCAGCAGATTCCTTGCGTTAAGATCTTCACCTTTCATTTTCAGTAATGCTACCTGCCGGTAACAGATTTTACTGAAAGGCCTGAAGTTTATCGCGGACTGATTTAGCGCAATCTGGTGGTTCATGTTGCCGTGTTCTATATCTGTAGATACAGCGTACATCAGTTCCGCATATGGGGAAAACAATGTGTAGTTATATATCCAGTAAAGATCGCTCTTTTGCCCGGCGGTGTCAGCTTGCAGCGGCTGGTATAAAGCATGCTCCAGTTTAATATGGGCGGCCAGCAGGGTGCCGAGGTTTAGCGTGCCGAGTACCAGCACCATCGCCAGGCCACCGCGTGTGAGTTTTGCTATGGTTTTGGCTGATAGTGCCGAGATGTTGATGGTGATAACCTTTTCATCACCGGCACCTAATAATATCGTAGCAATTCCCAGAAAATAAGCATACCAGAGCGGGTATTCCAGCATGCTGTGGATGCCTAGAATTGTAAGCATGCTGATTAGCCACCATGTTTCTGGATTAAGCTGGCGCCATTGGAAACCGCGCAGCCACATTAGCAGCCCGGTCAGCACAAGCAGAAATGCGGTGATGCCCATTTCAGCTAGCAGATGCAGAAAGAGATTGTGAGCATGTTCAAAAATACGGTTGGCAGACAGTGCTGTTGTTTTATCCAGCAGCAGGAATGATTCTGAATTCATGTTGCCGGCACCGATGCCCAACCAGGGCGATTGCAGGAACAGGCGCCAGCTGTCGTACCAGATTTGTATGCGTGCCGATGGCGTGTCGATATTGATACCATTCACGATGCGGTCTGTCGTCAGACTGAACAGGCCGTCAGGGGCAACGTAATATGCAAGTACATGTACGAGTGCAAATGCCGGGATTGTAGCCAGGCTCATGCGAAACAGGCGGCGGGTGGCAGTCGAGTTTAGGTGCTGCTTGACAGCGTGTGCCTGCATGGCAAGCGCGAGCAAGGCGATTGCACCTAGATATAGCCATGAACTCCTGGATCCTGAAGCTGCGAGCATCAGTAGGAACCAGGCGAGTATTAATGAAAAGAAAGCGACCGTGAAACGCCCTTTTGCGTATAGATATATCAGCGACACGGTTGCCAACGCAATAAAGTCGGCAAAATGGTTTGCCTGCCCAAATGGTCCGTAGCCGGTCATATCCGGCAGGAACGAGATTGCCCCGCCAGTACGCGTGATAATCTGCAGCACCATCATGCAGCCATTGATGATGCCGGCACTCATCATAAAAAATGCCAGGGTATTGACCAGCTTATCCCATCCAAGTTGACGGCGCAGGTGACAGCCAAGTAGTGTGAGCAAGAATGCCCAGCCTAGGTAAGACAGCACCAACAGCGCATATTGGGCGGAGTGCAGCATGCCGATTGCCCATTGCATACTTAGGATGGTCGCCAAGCCTAAAAAAACCAGTGATACCCGTGGAATGCCTAAGTCTGCTGATGAGTGGCTACGCAACATGGGGGCCAGCGCCGCCAAGCCGAGTGCTGCTGCGATCCATTCCGTATAAAACGATGTGATTGGCAAGCGGTGATACATATTAATAGCCGGTAGTATTAACATGAGGCCGATCAATATCAGGCTCATGTTTGCTGAGTCAGGCAAGGATAAACTGCGTTTTGACATTCAGTGGCCGTTCGATTTCAGGTGTGCATTACAGAAAATATCAGTTTGTATCTATAAAAAAAGAGACCATTGAATGGTCTCTTTTTTTAAGTCAGGTGCTTAGATATTGCCTGCACCTGTTTTGTGCATTATGACAATGAGCAGGTTGCGCCATCCACCAATTTACAAGTAACAGTTTTCTTACCAGGATTTTTTGGTGTGGCAGTAATATCTGGTAATGGGGTTGCTGTAAGGTCAGGTGCGGTAATTGCGAGACATGCGCCACCGTTAGTGCCGCTTACAGTTGAAGCACCTTGAGCAAACTCAACCAATACGCTGTTTGCGTAAGATTTTGCTTCGATCATACATGCTTTTTCAGCTGAAGTGATGGTGTAGTTTTGGTAAGCTGGAATCGCTACTGCAGCCAGAATACCGATAATTGCAACAACAATCATCAGCTCGATTAAGGTAAAACCTTTTTGTACTTGTTTCATGTGAGACCCCTTTGTCATTAATGTGTAATTTTCATACAACGCAACCGCCTGGCTGCTTTGTTAGTATTTATGTAAGCAACGGTTATGCCAATACCTGTCTGGAATGGTTAATTGTGGTTAATTGATAGCCATTAATGTCTGGTAGTTATAGATAAACTGATTCTGGGATGAGGTGTAGGGGTGGGTGTTTATTTTTTATTTTAATTTAAAATCAATAGGATGCAGATTTTGTTATGATGCTTCTAGACGTTAGGCGTTAGTGTTTTATTGATGGAGTAGTTTAGGTGATAGGCTACTTCAGTAAAGTGCAGGCAATAAAAAAGCAGAGCAATTGCTCCGCTTTTTTATTGCTAATTACCTATTTTTGTCATTTCAGCCGCATTGACTGTCAAAAAAGGTCACGTATCCATTGCATGAGTGACCAATTTTGTGCGTCTTTGCGGTCTGCTACTTTGCAGATTCAGCAGCTTTCTGTAAACCGGCTAAACCGCTGTCAAAGATTTCATTGATGGCTTTTAACGCTGTTTCATCATCCTGACCAGCTGGGATCGGTGGGTTCAGTTTGTACAGACGGTAGAAGCGGCCAACCCATTGCACATTGGTTTCGCCTGGTTTTGCACCTTTGGTTACTACCATAAATGCATTGTAGTCAGTGAGTGGTAAACCGCTACTTACGATTTCGTATCTGATTTTCATGTCGCCTTCATCGATGCTGCGCAGTTTTTCGTAGATGGTGCCGCCGCTTTTAAGCGTCAGTGTCCTGAAGGTTTCGTCACCTTTTTTCTCTAATTTGGTGCTGGCGATAGCAGGGTGCCATTTTTGCAGGTTGCCAAAATCCTTAACCAATGCCCAGACTTTTGCAGGCTCGGCTTTAATGGTGACTGATTTGTCCACTTTAAGTGGTGATGGGCCGTGTGCAGCCGCTGTGAAAGAAACTAAGCTGGTGCTCAAGCTAAGTGCGATTAAAGCCAAGAATTTTTTCATTCATTTTTCTCCAGATTTCTCATGTGTGAGACGATTAATTCAAAAACAACAGCGCATTATAAATGACAAGCTTTGTTTATAGAATCTAAATTTGATTGCTCCGGTATGAATCATTACGGATTGCCGTCGGCCATGCTATGTTCGCGGCAACCCTGTCTTCATCACAAATAAACCGTAGTGAATCAATCAGTGCTTTAGATCCAGTTTGCTCAGCTCTTATCAATGGCGCTGCTGATGTTCAGTTAACGTCGGCTGTTAAGCCAAGGTTGACAGTATTGTCCGCAGATGTGAATTTTTATCGAAGGCAGCGGTGAACTGTGTAACTGACCCCTATCTGCATCATGGGCGGCTCAGGATGAATTGCCCGAAAGCGCGGCTTTTGTCCCCGGTTTTAATGGTGGTTAGCAGGCGGTTGGTTTTTGTATCTATCACACTGACATTATTGCTGCCCCAGTTCGCTATATAAGCGCGCTGCAGATGGTGGTCTATGCTGATTCCCTCCGGCGTGCTGCCTACATTGATGCTTGTAATCAGCGAACCTGATGTGACATCCAGCACAGATACGCTGTCATCCTGTGTATTGGTCACATACAATGTTTTTTCGTCCAGGCTGAATGCGGCGCAGTAGGGGTGATAACCTACCTTGAGGGTCTGCTTATGGCTGGATTCTGTATGAATGATATCGACGGTGTCATCCTTAACGTTGACGCTTGCTATCAGCTTTCCGCTGTGACTGATTGCCAAGCCGAACGGATGTTTCCCGACTGGGATGCGCTGACGGATGGTGAGCGTGGCGGTGTCAATCACTGCAATATCGTTACTGTCGCGATTGGCGATATACAGTGACTGGTTATCAGGGCTGATGACTAATCCGGCAGGTGCGTCACCGACGCTTAATTCGCGTACATCACCGAAATTTTGTGTGTTGATGGCCAGTATCCGGTTTTCAAACCAGTCTGCAACATAAAGTGTTTTGTGATCAGGCGCTAAGGTTAACCCTACCGGAGATCCCTTTATCTTGATTGTATCAATCAGTTTGTGGCTTTGGGTGTTGATTACGGAGATTTCCTGGCTTTCAACATTGGAAATAAACGCACGCTGTAATTCTGCAGAAACCGCAACGCCTACCGGCGCTTTGCCGACGGTAACCGTGCCTGCCACCAGGTTGGATGTGGTGTTGATGATGGAAACGCTGTTTTCACCCTGGTTGGTGATATAGGCATAGTTGTTTTCGGTGATTGCAGATGTTGACGAGCATGCCGCTAGCAGAAGGCCGGTGAGCAGCATGAGTGAATGTCGGTAGTGGTTTAATGAAACAGCGGGCTGAAAGGGCATGTCAATTCTTACTTTATCGGGTCTGTGGTAAATGGTTGCTTTCAATAATGCTGGAAATATGAAAAAATTGCATTAAATTATTAAGGCAGTATATAGCTATGTTAGATCGTGACGGATTTCGCCCGAATGTTGGCATTATTTTATGCAATGCCAGCAATCAGGTATTTTGGGGTAAGCGTATCCGTGAGCATGCCTGGCAGTTCCCGCAAGGCGGCATTAACTATGGCGAGAGCCCAGAGCAGGCCATGTATCGTGAACTGATGGAAGAAGTCGGCCTGAAGCCGGAACATGTGAAAATTCTCGGCCGCACTAAAGACTGGCTGCGCTACGAAGTGCCGACGAGCTGGATCAAGCGCGAGTGGCGCGGCAGCTATCGGGGACAGAAACAGATATGGTATCTGCTGCGTTTGCTGGGGCGTGACAGTGACGTTTCTTTGCGTGCAACCAGCCATCCGGAGTTTGATGCGTGGCGCTGGAGTGATTATTGGGTGCCACTGGAGGATGTGATTGAATTCAAACGTGCCGTGTATGAATCCGCTTTAAACGAACTGGCTCCGCACCTGCATCATAAGTCGGTACATCATAAATAGGCCGGCAGCTTGCAGGAGCTGTTTTTACTCCTGCAAAGCCTGCATCAGCACGGGAACCAAAGCGCTAGCGGTGCATGCCGTTAGCCATCATCTCACCGAGTTTTACCGCACCTGCCGCCTGCCAGCCTGCATTGAATTGCAGGGCGTCTTTGCGGAACAGCATGACCACGGTTGAGCCCAGCAGAAAACGTCCCATTTCATCTCCCTGTTTCAGGGTGATGTTCTGATCTGCATAAGTCCATACTTGAATATGTCCATGGCGTGGCGGGTTGATAATGCCGTCCCTGGTGTTGTGCCATACCGTCGCCATGCTGCCGACGATGGTTGCGCCAACCAGCACCATGACAAAATTACCGTGTTTTTCTGATGAGAACTCGCACACCACACGTTCGTTGCGTGCAAACAATCCCGGTACGCCCTGTGCGGTGACCGGGTTCACTGAAAACAGGTCGCCGGGCACGTAAGTCATTTTTTCCAGCTTGCCGTCGCACGGCATATGAATGCGGTGGTAATCCCGCGGGCTTAAATAAAGGCAGGCGAAATCACCGTTTAAATAGTATTGGGCGGCAGACTTGTCACCGCCCAGTAATGCCGTGGTGGAGTAGTAATGACCTTTGGCCTGAAAAATCTGGTCTTGTTCGATGTGCCCCAGCTGGCTGATTGCGCCATCTACCGGGCAGATGAAGTCTGCCTGCGCGACTGGTCTTGCCTCTTGCCGTAATGGGCGTGTAAAGAATGCATTAAATGTTTTATAGCTGCTGATGTCGGGGTTGGCGGCTTCGGCCATGTTGACGTTGTAGCGTTTTACAAACCATGTAATGACTTTTGTGGTGGTGTTGCCGCCCCGGTAGTGGGCCAGTTTGCCGGCAAGCGCAGTGATCGCCTGTTTGGGGATTGCATACTGTGCTAAAACTTTAAGACGATTTTTCATGATGGCTTCTTATTGTTCGGTCTCACAAATAAAATAGGGCAAAACGCATAACGCTTTGCCCTACTGGGTCTAATAGCTAACGAGTTTAAACTCGATCAGGATTAGTTTTTAGATTGGTCAACCAGTTTGTTTTTAGCAATCCAAGGCATCATTGAGCGCAATTGGCCGCCAACTTGTTCAATTGGGTGAGCTGCGTTCAGACGACGGCGTGCGGTCATTTCTGGATAGTTAGTACGGCCTTCCAGGATGAAGCGTTTAGCGTATTCGCCGTTTTGAATGTTAGCCAGGCACTCTTGCATTGCGTAGCGTGATTCATCGTTGATCACTTTAGGGCCGGTTACGTATTCGCCGTATTCAGCATTGTTTGAGATTGAGTAGTTCATGTTGGCAATGCCGCCTTCGTACATCAGGTCAACAATCAATTTCAATTCGTGCAGACATTCGAAGTATGCCATTTCAGGTGCGTAACCAGCTTCAACCAGTGTTTCGAAACCGGCTTTAACCAGTTCAACTGCGCCGCCACATAGAACCGCTTGTTCGCCGAACAGGTCAGTTTCTGTTTCTTCACGGAAGTCAGTTTCGATTACGCCGCCTTTAGTACCGCCGTTGGCTGCTGCGTATGACAGTGCGATGTCTTTCGCTTTACCTGATTTGTCCTGGTAAACAGCGATCAATGAAGGTACGCCGCCGCCTTTCAGGTACTCTGAACGTACAGTGTGGCCTGGGCCTTTTGGAGCGATCATGATCACGTCCAGGTCAGCACGTGGTGTGATCTGGTTGTAGTGAATGTTGAAACCGTGAGCGAAAGCCAATGCTGCGCCTTGTTTCAGGTTTGCAGCAACTTCTGCGTGGAAAATTTCCGGCATGGTTTCGTCAGGCAGCAATAACATGACTACGTCAGCTTGTTTGGTTGCTTCTGCGATTTCCAATACGTTGTGGCCAGCTGCAACGGCTTTAGCCCATGAACTGCCGCCTTTACGTAAACCGATGGTGACGTTAACGCCGCTGTCTTTTAAGTTGGCTGCGTGCGCATGACCTTGTGAACCGTAACCTACGATAGTTACTTGTTTACCTTTGATTAAGCCAAGGTCTGCGTCTTTGTCGTAATAAACTTTCATAATTGCTCCAAATGGTATTTTCGAAAGTGAAAAATGAACAGTGAACAGTGAGCAGTGTCAGAGTGCGCCAGGCTGGCTCTTTTACATTTCACGTTTCGCGTTTCACGCTTCACCAAATTGTTAAACTTTTAAAATCCTGTCGCCACGCCCTATGCCGGATGCGCCGGTGCGAACTGTCTCTAAAATTGCTGTTTTATCCAAACCTTCGATAAACGCGTCCAGCTTGTGACCGGAACCTGTTAATTCAATGGTAAAAGTGCCATCGGCCACATCAATGATACGGCCACGGAAAATATCGCACATGCGTTTCATCTCTTCGCGGAATGCGCCGGTGGCTTTCACCTTGACCAGCATCAGTTCCCGTTCAATGAATTTTCCGTCATTCAGGTCAAGCACTTTGACCACATCTACCAGCTTGTTTAGCTGTTTGATGATTTGTTCAATTACGTCCTCTGAGCCTGAAGTGACAATCGTCATGCGTGACAACGTGGCATCTTCAGTCGGCGCTACAGTCAGTGACTCGATGTTGTAGCCGCGCGCAGAGAACAGGCCGGCAACGCGAGACAGGGCGCCGGCTTCGTTTTCCATCAGCAGTGAAATGATATGGCGCATTATAGATCCTCCGCCAGAATCATTTCAGACAGACCTTTTCCGTTAGGAATCATCGGGAAGACGTTTTCTTTCTGATCGGTGATGAAGTTCATAAATACAAAACGGTCTTTCATTGCAAATGCATCGGTGAGGGCACCTTCAACATCTTCCGGTTTTTCAATTTTCATGCCGACATGGCCATAGGACTCAGCCAGTTTTACGAAGTCCGGCAAGCTGTCCATGTACGATTCCGAGTAGCGGTTCTCGTAGAAGAACTCCTGCCACTGGCGTACCATGCCTAAATAACGGTTGTTGAGCAGGATCACTTTAATCGGCAGGCTGTATTGCTTGCAGGTTGAAAGTTCCTGGATATTCATCTGGATACTGCCTTCGCCCGTCACACAGGCAACCTGTGCGTCAGGGTTGGCAAACTGACAGCCCATCGCATACGGTAAGCCAACACCCATCGTGCCCAGCCCGCCGGAGTTGATCCAACGGCGTGGTTTGTCAAACTTGTAGTACTGCGCCGCCCACATCTGGTGCTGGCCAACGTCTGAAGTCACGTAGGCATCGCCTTTGGTGACTTCCCACAATTTTTCGATCACATATTGCGGTTTGATCAGGCCGTTGTTGGCGTAGCTCAGGCATAGTCTGCTGCGCCATGCTTCAATCTGTGCCCACCAGGCTTTAAGTGCAGGTGACTGCTGAGGTTTTTCCTGTGAAACCAGGTCGTTCATTTCGCCCAGCACGGATTTCACGTCACCAACGATAGGTACGTGTACTTTGACACGCTTGGAAATCGAAGACGGGTCAATATCTATATGGATAATGGTGCGGTCTTTGTTGTAGAAGTGTTCCGGATTGCCGATCACGCGGTCATCAAAGCGTGCGCCCACGGCCAGCAGCACGTCACACTCGTGCATCGCCATATTCGCTTCGTAAGTGCCGTGCATACCCAGCATACCCAGGAACTGTTTGTCAGTAGACGGATAGCCGCCGAGACCCATCAGTGTGTTGGTAACAGGTAAGCCCAGAGCTTGAACCAGTTTTACCAGCAATTCCGAGGCATCGCCCAGCACCACGCCGCCGCCGGTGTAAACCATCGGGCGTTCAGCTTCCAGCAGCAGTTTGACTGCTTTTTTAATCTGGCCGCTGTGGCCTTTGGTGATCGGGGTGTAAGAGCGCATTTCCACTGTGCTCGGGTATACGAACTCGGCAAGGTTTGCGGTAATGTCTTTAGGGATGTCGATCACTACAGGACCCGGACGACCGGTTCTTGCAATGTGGAAAGCCTTTTTCATGGTGGATGCGATGTCTTTAACATCCTTTACCAGGAAGTTATGTTTGACACAGGGGCGGGTAACGCCAATCATGTCGACTTCCTGGAAAGCATCCAGGCCAATGGCGGCAACAGGCACCTGGCCACTGATGACGACCATCGGGATTGAGTCCATGTAGGCAGTTGCGATGCCTGTGATCGCGTTAGTGGCACCAGGGCCGGAGGTGACAAGCGCTACACCAACCTCGCCGGTTGCGCGTGAGTAAGCATCTGCGGCGTGAACGGCAGCCTGTTCATGACGCACGAGAATATGTTTGAAGTGGCCTTGTTTGTATATTGCGTCGTAGATATGTAAAACCGCGCCACCTGGATAGCCAAAAACGAATTTTACATTTTCCTGTTCCAGGGATCGGATTACAATTTCGGCGCCAGTGATTTTACTGGAATCTTGATGTGGTTGAGATGTCTCTGCCATAAATCTTTATGATTTTAAATAGTTTATTTGGTAACCCTACACGATAACCGTTTGAGCGGGTTTGGTCAAGAATAAAAGTGTCAGGAATGAAAGGCTTAACATTCGAAGATGCCTGACGGGATGCGATTGGCATGCTAATTCCTGCATCCGTAAAACCACGTTTTTAAAGTAGTTTTTATTCAATTTCCAGAGGCGGCGCTACTTTCAGCAGTTCTTCTATAGTGGTGAGACCCGCAGCCACTTTTTCAGCGCCGTTGATAATCAATGGCTGCATGCCCTCCTGATACGCCTGCTTGGTGAGCTTGGCCAGGTTTGTGTCCGGAGTGATGAGTTTTCTCAGGGAGCGGCTCATGGACAGCATTTCATAAATGCCGCTGCGGCCTTTGAAACCGGTATTGCGGCATTCCAGGCAGCCGACCGGCCGGTAGATGTGGTCGGGTTTGGGGATATTGAATGTGCCGACCAGTGCGTTCCAGTCGCTTTGTGTGATCGGCTCCGGCACTTTGCAGCTGGGGCAAAGCGTTCTCACCAGACGCTGCGCCATGATGCCCAGGACGGTGGAATGTATCAGGTATGACGGCACACCCAGGTCCAGTAGTCGGGTAACGGCTGACGGCGCATCGTTGGTATGCAGCGTTGACAGCACCAGATGGCCGGTAAGTGCGGCCTGGATGGTCATCTCGGCGGTTTCAATATCTCGGATTTCGCCCACCATCACAATGTCAGGGTCCTGCCGCATCAGGGTGCGTATGCCTTCTGCAAAACCAAGCCCGATATTATGCTGAACCTGCATCTGGTTGAATGCAGGCTCGACCATTTCAATCGGGTCTTCAACCGTGCATACGTTGACCTCGGATGTGGCGAGCATACGCAGTGTTGAGTAAAGTGTCGTGGTTTTACCGGAGCCGGTAGGGCCGGTGACCAGGATAATGCCGTTGGGTGTTGTGGCCCATGAGTTCCATTTGTCAGCCTGTGTCTGTGAAAACCCGAGGGCTATAAAGTCCTTGTTTGAGATGTCGGGTGAAAATATACGCATCACAAGTTTTTCGCCGAAGGCGGTCGGCATGGTGGAGAGGCGCAGCTCGATTTCGCTGCCTTCTGCGGATAGCGTTTTAATGCGGCCATCCTGCGGGCGGCGTTTTTCAACCATGTCCATGCGGCCCAGCAGTTTGATGCGGCTGGTAATCGCGTTCATGATGTTGGGCGGGATCTGGTATACCTGATGCAGCACGCCGTCTATCCTGAAACGCATCAGGCCTATATTGCGCCTGGGTTCCAGGTGAATGTCACTGGCGCGCTGCTCGAAAGCGTATTTGAACAGCCAGTCTACAATATTCACCACATGCTGTTCATTGGCATCGAGGTTTTTATCTTTGCCCAGTTCCACCAGCTGTTCGAAATTCTGTACGCCGACAATCTGCCCGGCTTTGGCCAGATTTGCCGCATGCATCGAATTGGCAAGGTTGTACATTTCCGGCAGGTAACGGTTGAGTTCCAGCGGGTTAGCCACCACCAGCCTTATTTTCATTTTGAGCATGCGCTCAAGGTCAGATACCCAGTCCGTGTTGAAAGGCTCGGAGGTGGCGATGAGTGCTTCACCGTTCCTGACCGAAATCGGCATGATTTTCAGGCGCTCGGCATAGCCTTTGGAAACGACCTGGGAGGCATCGCCAAAATCCAGCTTGAGCGGATCGATGTGGTAATAATCGAGCCCGGCATGCCTGGCGAGCCACGATGAAAGCCATTCTACCGACAGTGTGTCATGAGATGGCTTAAGGCTTTTCCATTTCTGCTCGCCGATGACTACCAGCGGATGCAGGTTGGAAGTATCCAGCCTGCGGTCTTTATATAATTTTTCGGCCTGGGCTTTGTCGATAATGCCATCGTTGATCAGCATGCGCAGCGCGTCGCCTAAAGTGATGCGCCCGCTGGGCTTGATAAACGCTGTGGCTTTATTCATGGCTGATGCCTTCTTATTTTGTTATGGTGAAAACGTTTAGCCGATATTAGCATGTGGCAATGTATCAACGCGCATGGAGAGATCAACCGCCTGTATGTTTTTTGTGAGCGAGCCGATCGATATGCGGTCAACCCCGGTGAGCGCTACCGCGCGGACATTATCCAGCGTGATGCCGCCTGAGGCTTCAAGTATCGCTTGTTTGCCGGCCTGCTGATTGATGCTGACGGCTTCACGCAGCAGTTCGTTGCTGAAGTTGTCAAGCAGGATGCTGGTTGCGCCAGCCTCCAGTGCCTGTTTCAGCTGCGCCAGGGTTTCCACTTCAATCTGTATGCTTTTGCCGGTATTCAGTGCAAAGGCCTGCTGCATGACATTGGCGATACTGCCTGCGGCAGCGATGTGATTTTCCTTGATCAGTATGCCGTCGTACAGCGCCAGGCGCTGGTTGTGGCCGCCGCCTACGGTAACTGCATATTTCTGTGCCAGCCGCAGGTGCGGAATGGTTTTGCGCGTATCCAGGATCTGCGCGCTGGTGCCAGCGATGGCCTCTACATATTTGCGTGTTTCGGTAGCGGTAGCCGACAGTGTCTGCAGGAAATTCAGAGCGCATCGTTCTGCACTCAGCAGCGAACGTGCCGGGCCGCTGATCCTGCATAGCAGCTGTCCCGGCTGCACATGATCGCCTTCTTTGACCAGCCAATCGATCTCTACGCTGGCGTCAATCAGCCTGAAGCAGGCATTGACCCAATCAATGCCGCAAATAACCGCGGTTTCGCGTGCGGTAATCGTGGCGTTGACCAGCTGCCGTTGCGGTACCAGCAATGCCGTGAGGTCGCCGCTGCCTATGTCTTCTTCAAGCGCAGCCTTTACCTGTGCGTCGACCAGTTCGTGAAAAGCGGCTGACCCGATCGGGTAGTATTTATTAAATAGCGTCATATAGTTATCGTGAGCAAAGCGGAGTTTGAATTATAATGCTAGCGACAACTAATGTGACCAAATAACACCATTCAAATTACATCATCCAAATAACACCATAAGTAAAATCATGAAGCTTTTATATACCCCTAATAGTCCCTACGCCCGCAAAATTCGCATTGTGGCAGCCGAGAAACACATTGATATCAAACTGGAGGAAGTGGTGCTGTCTGCGCCGGATTGTCCCGTTAAACAGTACAACCCTTTAGGTAAGGTGCCGGTGCTGATTCTGGGTGACGACAACGATAGCTTATACGACTCGCGCGTGATTGCCGAATACCTGGATAACCGTACGCCGCTGGCGCATCTGATCCCTAAGGATAATACGGCTAAATCCGCAGTGCGCAGGTGGGAGGCGCTGGCTGATGGTGTGTGTGATGCGGCGGTAGCCGTAATATTGGAACAGCGCAAGCCTGAGCAGAAGCAGGATGAAGCATTTGTAGCCAGGCAGATGGATAAAGTGACGCGCGGCCTGGCTGTGTTGAATAATGATCTCGGCCATAACAAATGGTGCGTTGATGATACATTCAGCCTGGGTGATATTGCCGTTGGCTGCATGCTGGGCTATATCAAGCTCAGGTTCGGCAATACGATAGACCTGGCTGGCGACTATCCGAACCTGGAGCGGCTGCAGTCAGTTTTAATGAAACGGCAGTCCTTTATCGACAGTATGCCGATTCCGAACTAAGCAGCCCGAACTAAACAGTAATATAGCGCTTGGATATATCGCCTGATACCGTATCAGGCGATATGCCCGTTGTCATCGAGCAGTGTTGATAGCTGTGTCTTTTTACGCAATGACTGCCTGTCGTTTAAACGCTTCTGCGCTGCCGGCGGAAAGTCGGTAAAACGTATCATATTGCGTTCAACCATGAGCGTGATCAAATCCTCCAGTACCCGCGCCAGATGGATGTCGCTCTCGCGGAACGGATCGCTTTTTGCGAGCGACTGTTCCAGAAAATCCAGATACTCTTTTGAAGTATCCTCGACGAAGATCCAGCCGGCGCCCAGGTTGTCAGCGGTATCTGGATTCTCAGCCGTACTCACGGCCACTACCTCACCTTGGGAATTCTTGATTATATAAGCCATAGTGACCTCAATTGCCCGGGGTTATTGTTCAGTATTGATTGTTCAGGGTTATTTTTTGGGTTACTTTAAAGCGCACCGGTAATGATGCCGCCGCCCAGGCAGACGTTGCTTTCATAGACGACAGCCGATTGCCCCGGGGTAATCGCCCATTGTTTTTGCCCGAATTTGATCGTGACTTCTTCAGCGTCGACCGCGTCAATCTCGCAAGGTGCATCCGGCTGGCGATAACGTGTTTTTGCAGCATACACCCAGTTGGTGATCGGCTGTTCTTCGCTGATCCAGTGCAGCTGACCGGCTTTTAAGCCATCGTTGAGCAATAACGGGTGTTCATGACCCTGCACCACAATCAGCTCATTCCTGGTCATATCCTTCGCTGCAACAAACCACGGCTCGCCGTTACTATCGCGGCTGCCGCCGATTTTCAGGCCCTGGCGCTGCCCCAGGGTGTAATACATCAAACCTTCGTGGCGGCCGACTACTTTGCCATCCGGTGTCTTCATGTCACCGGGTTCACGCGGCAGATACCTGCTCAGGAACTCCTGAAATGGCCGTTCACCGATAAAGCAGATGCCGGTCGAATCTTTCTTTTCGGCATTGATCAGGCCGGCATTGCGTGCGATCTCACGCACTTCACGTTTTAAATATGTGCCGAGCGGGAATAGCGTTTTTGAAAGCTGCGCCTGGTTGAGGCGGTAGAGGAAGTAGCTCTGGTCTTTGCTGCCGTCGTCGGCTTTCAGCAACTGGTATTTGCCGGGCTGCAATGGGTTTTCACGCACCTGCGCGTAGTGGCCGGTTGCAATCAGATCTGCGCCCATACCCATGGCATGGTCGAGAAATGCCTTGAATTTGATTTCGGCATTACAAAGAATGTCAGGATTAGGGGTGCGGCCTGCCTGGTATTCGCTCAGGAAGTTTGCGAATACGCGGTCTTTGTATTCTGCACTGAAGTTAACCGCCTCTATGTCGATGCCGATCTTATCCGCCACGGATACGGCATCAATCAGGTCCTGCTTGCTTGAGCAGTATTCATCGGTATCGTCATCTTCCCAGTTCTTCATGAACAGGCCGGTGACTTCGTAACCCTGCTGTTTAAGCAGTAGTGCCGTAACGGATGAATCGACGCCGCCGGAGAGACCGACCACGATTTTTTTCTTTTGTGATTTATTCAGGTTCATAGGTGTTTATTTTATAAATGCGTGACAACTGATAATGGGTAACGCTGCCCGCGCAGGTAATCCTCTATGCATGTAATGACCTGCGGGCTGCGCATGAGCGCTGCATTGCTGCGTATCTCATCTGCCGTCATCCAGACGCTGCGGATGATGCCATCATCCAGCGCAAGCAGCGGCTGGTGATTGCGCACGCTGCCGATGTAGGCAAAGCGCAGGTAAGTAGTCTGGTTATGTTCATGCTTCCAGTGGTAAATACCCAGCAATGCACTTGGCTCGAACGTGTAGGCGGTTTCTTCCAGCGTTTCGCGGATCACCGCTTCAAGTATCGTTTCGTTATCTTCCAGGTGGCCGGCCGGCTGGTTAAAACGATTGCCGCGATCGGTTTCTTCTTCTACCAGTAAGAACTTGCCGTTTTCTTCAACAATTGCCGCGACGGTGGCATGTGGCTTCCATTGCATGATGATATCTTGATATTAAGTTATGCGTATTTTACCCGATGCAACAATATCCGCGGGTTTTGATTTTCAGAATGTGCCCGCAAAGCCTCAGGCAAACAGTTTGGGAAACAGCCCGCTAAGGCCATGGGCGATAAACTCAACGGCCATGGCCGCCAGGATCAGACCCATGATGCGCGTTACGATATTGATGCCGATTTTGCCCAGCTTGCTTGCGATGGCAACCGCCAGGGTTAATACCAGCCAGATGATGAGGGATACCGCAAGAATCGGAATGGTCAACGACAGGTGACCGGCCACGCTGCTGTTCTGCTGGGCTGCAATGATCATGTTGCTGATAGACCCCGGCCCGGCCAGCAGCGGAATGCTGAGGGGTACGATTGCAATCACTTCTTTTTCCGCCAGTGAATCCCTTTCTTCCAGGGTCTGGTGCGCAGCGCTTTGTTTTGCGTGCATCATTGAAATTGCGATCAGCATCAGCAGTATGCCGCCGCCGACCTGGAATGAGGGAATGGACACGCCGAAAAAATCCAGTACCTGATCACCGATAAACGCAGAAATAGTGAGTACAATAAATACCGTGAATGCAGCGGTTTTTGCGGTACGCGCACGCTCCTGGCTGCTCCAGCCGCTAGTTGCGCTGATAAACACAGGAACGCTGCCGATCGGGTTCACAATCGCAAACAGGGCGATGCCGATTTTGAGGAGGCTGGGCCAATCAATCATATAAGCTACCTTTTAAGTTCTTTTTATACTTAAGTTATTTTTATAGGGGCAAGTGTATTTAATCTTTGTTAATTTAGAGATAGTAAATTAAAGTGCGAACATGCGTAACCATTTTGAACAACATCCGGCACTGTACCTTGCTTCGCGTAGTCCGCGCAGGGTAGAGCTATTAAAACAGATCGGCATTCATTGCATCACGCATCCTGCCGATATTGATGAAACCCAGCAATCAGGCGAGTCGCCCGAACGCTATGTCAGCAGGCTGGCGCAGGAGAAAGCTGAAGCCTGCCTGCGCGGGCTGTCGGCTGGTCAGCGCATACATCCGGTGCTAGGCGCGGATACGACGGTGGCATTGGACGGCAAGGTGCTGGGCAAGCCCGAGGATGACAATGATGCACGCAAGATGCTGATGGCGCTGTCAGGGAGCACGCACCAGGTGCATACGGCAGTAGCACTGGCTGCGATGAACAAAATAGAAGTTGTCCTGTCTTCTACTGTGGTAGAAATGGTTAGCTTCTCGGAGCAGCAGATTGAGTATTACATCGCATCCGGGGAGCATCGCGACAAAGCCGGCAGCTACGGTATACAGGGTCTTGCCGGGGCCTGGATAAAAAAAATCGAAGGCAGTTACACAGGCGTGATGGGGCTGCCGATATGCGAAACCGCCGCGCTGCTGAGAAAACACCACATTATTCAGATATAAGTTTTATCTGAAATCCTTTACCTAGAACAACAATAAGCCGTAGTCAGGAAGTGTAAATTGAGCGAAGAAATATTAATTAACGTGACACCGCAGGAAACACGTATCGCCATGATGGAAAATGGCGTGGTGCAGGAACTGCAGATTGAACGCAGTTCATCATTGGGGCTGGTCGGCAATGTTTATCGCGGCGTGATTTGCCGCGTACTGCCGGGCATGCAGTCTGCCTTTGTGGAAGTTGGCCTGCAGCGCGCGGCATTCCTGCATGCGGGGGATGTCATAGAGTGCGGCGTTTCCGAAGGGCAAAGGCCGATTCAGGAGGTGCTACACGAAGGGCAGTCGGTGATGGTGCAGGTGATCAAGGAGCCGATCGGCACCAAAGGCGCACGCCTGACAACGCAAATCAGCATCGCCGGGCGTTTCCTGGTGTACCTGCCGCAGCAGGACCATATCGGCGTGTCGCAGCGCATTGAGCTGGAGACCGAGCGTGAGTCATTGAAGGCGCGCCTGCTGGGTTTGCTGCCGGAGCAGCATAAAGGCGGCTACATCATCAGAACCATGTCGGAAACCGCAACAGATGACGAACTGCGGGCAGACATCGACTATTTAACAAAAACCTGGAAACACATCCAGGAAAAAATCGTAACGGTACCCGAGCGTACGCTTATTTTTCAGGACCTCAACCTGCCGATGCGCGTGCTGCGCGACGTAATGTGTGAAAACACCGAGGTAGTGCGGGTAGACTCAAGCGAGACTTACCAGAAGCTGATTGATTTCGCCAACCTGTATGCAATCACCGCACTCGACAAGCTCGCGCATTACCAGGGCGAGCGGCCGTTATTCGACCTGTACAATATCGAGCAGGAAATTGAAAAGGCAATGTCGCGCAAAGTTGAGCTTAAGTCCGGCGGCTACCTGATTTTTGACCAGACGGAAGCGCTGACGACGGTGGACGTGAATACCGGCAGCTTTGTCAGCGGCAAGAACCTGTCGGATACCATATTCAAGACCAATCTGGAGGCTGCGCAGTCGATTGCGCGGCAATTAAGGCTCCGGAACCTTGGTGGCATAATCATCATTGATTTTATCGATATGGATGAAGATACCCAGCGCGAGGCTGTGCTGGAAGAACTGAAAAAAGAGGTGGCACGCGACCGTGCACGTACCGGTGTCAATGGCTTTACGCCTTTGGGCCTGGTGGAGATGACGCGCAAACGCACGCGCGAAAGCCTCGCGCATATCCTGTGTGAGCCTTGCTCCTGCTGCCAGGGCAGGGGGGAGCTGAAAACTGCGCAAACCGTATGCTATGAGATATTGCGTGAACTGCTGCGTGAAGCGCGCCAGTTCAATGCACGGGAGCTGCGCGTGCTGGCAGCCCCCAAGGTGATTGATATGCTCTCGGATGAAGAATCGCAAAGCCTGGCTAATTTATCAGATTTCATTGCCAAGCCGATTTCGTTGCAGGTCGAGGCCAGTTATGGCCAGGAGTCGTTCGACATTATCCTGATGTAGTTTGTAAAGGGAAGGCGCCGCCCGCATATCCATGCTGCCTATTCGGAAAAATACCGGATCGGTTTCGGGTGCAGTGCCTTTAAATGTTCTAGGCATTCATGACGCCATTGGTTGAGCTGCTCGATACTGATGTTTTTCAGTTCCGGTTCAAACATGGGATTGTTGCCGCTGAACACCTCGCCTACATCTTTCATGATCACCTGTGTTTTAGCCAGGTAATAGATAAAGTTCTGGTTGATGTCTCTATCCACAACCCGCATTAACCCATAAATGGCATGCGGCAACCTGATCAGCCTGAGCAGGCTATCTGCATAGGCCAGTTTTTTCAGTGCTGAGCGGGTGACGTTCTCGGGGCAGCTGAAATGCGGGGAAATAAATCTTGATATGGCAGTGCGATGCTTATTCAAAACCCGACCTGGCGTAGTGTCCATCAGCGGAGTTAAATAAGCATCCATTGCCCACTCAGATGCGATATGCGTGGCAATCGTACGTTTGAACCACATGGCTTCGTGTGCCGGCACAAAGTGGTGATGTGCAATGACATCAATATACAAGTGGCTGATATAGCCGGCTGCAATCGCCACTTCCTCATCCGTTTGCGCATGCTGTAAGAGCTGATGGGCATTCTGCCAGACATGGGTGAACCTGAAGCGATAACTGATCAGCGCCAGATCCGGCAGGCAAGCGCCGGCCATGACCAGCTCCGGGAAACGCCTGATTGCATTTTGCACGCGAGAATCCAGCAGCGGCATTGCCCAAACCAGGGATTGCGCAAAATACAGATGCGTTACCAGCCCCCATGCATAAGCATCATTTGAATAAATGCAGCATGGAAGCCACCACCAGCATTTCCTGTAACACTTCCTGATAAGGGCACGCGTTTGCATGCTGCTGACTATGGTATGCGGCTATGAACGCATGATGTCAGCCTGGTTAAAGTTTAATGACAATGCAAGCTGCTGATGAATAGCCGCTTGTTTCAATGAGGCAAGCCGTTTTATTGGATTTTCCCGCTGATCAGGTAAAACTGACCACCTTCAACCAGCTCGGCGTCGTCAGATTTGGCGTGTATCTGCATGACGCCTAGAAAATACCTTTTGTTTTTTTCAGCCCAGCTTGCACCTTGAACCAGGTGGGTGATTTCAATGATTCCTGAGTTTTCTTCATCTTCAGTTATGTAGAACGGGCTGTTTTTGTCCAGAAAGCGCTTGGGATCAGCTTCCAGTACTTTCTCAGTCTTGCAGGTTTTAGGGTCAAAAAGCCAGATTGCTGCCAGGTGCGGGTGGTTGCCTGGATCCTCCTCGATCAGAAGGCTGCCGTTACCCGTTACCGCCAGGTTATCAAACATCTGTGCGCCTATGGCTTTGGCGTTCAGTATGGCTTTAATTTCACCGCCTTTTTCGGGGCGGTTCACATCATCAAACTTCAACTGGAAAATCTGGCTTTCACCATCGATTTTAGCTGTGGTTGCAAAATAAAATATATTGGGGTTTTTGGTGTCCCAGGCTCCGTCTTCCGGGCGCATGAACTTGCTGACGCCCGATTGCTCACCGGCTTTTTCAAGATCGGCGCCGCTCATGGACGATACGTCACCAAAGCCGGCCAGGCTGAAGCGCTCACCATCAGCTTTTACGGCATATAACTTCCCTTTTGCCAGACCGGCTTTTTGTACCGGGTTACCTGTGGTGCTTTTTTCACCGGCGTATACATAAACCTGCCCATCCTGGTTGTCGTCCATGCCAATGACTAAAGTAAGGTCGCCGGTGGCCGGGTTGGCAACGGCATTTTCCCATGCGAATTTACCCAGGTACGGCAGTTCATAACTGGTACCGGCTTCTTCCCCGGAAACGATGTGGGCAAAGGCGCGTCCGCCTTCCTTGCTTTCTTCACCGTTAAGGAACAGTCGTTCTTTGTAGCCTTTGCCGGAGTTTGCGTTGAAAAACGCTGATATGGGTGCCAGGTCGGCAGAACATAGTTTATTGAATTGATTGCCGGTACTGCTGGAGTAACGCTGGTCTGCCGCAGACCATAACATGACTTTTTTGATCAGGTCCTGCCCGCTGATGACGTTCAGGCTCTCAATATCCAGTATCCATTTTGAGACAAAAGCCCCGTTTGCGCCATGCAGGCGCTTGATTCCTTTGTCTTTGCCCAGTTCGTGGTTCATGAATACGGTTATTGTGCCGTCCGTGTTTTTAAGAGCGCCCAACCCGTCAGGAATGCCCACCATGCGATATGCGTTGGCAGCGCGCTGGCCGACATCCAGAAGTGGCTTTACGTTCCACTGAGCGCTGGTTGGGGTGATGAATGCAGCACCTGATTCGGCATGGCTTGCGCATATACCGGAAAATGTGAATACAAGGCATGCTGCGGTGCGGACGAAGTTAAAGGAATTCATGATGAGCATTCAGGTCAGGTTGAAAAAGATTACTCAGTATGACGCACTCACTTGACAGAATTATGATCGATTGACATGGATTGAATCGTATCCATGTAATCACAACCATGTAATCACAACGATGTAATGAAGGTGTCATGTAAATTTAATATAAATACATTTTAATCATCATTTCCATCATGAAATGACGATACAGGTTTTTTAAATATTATCCACCCTGAACCCAAGCAAGAAAGCATATTATGATCGGCAAGACCATCGTAGGTAAATCTTATAATGTACTCATTTTAGGCACTGCAAATTCTGCAACCAGCATTATGGCGGAAGCGCTGTTCAACATTATGGGGCACGGTGTTTTTCATGCGTACAGTGCAGGAAGCAGCCCTGTTGGCGTGGTCAGCCGTTTTGCGGTGGAAGAGATCAGGAATACCGGTTATCCGACCGAAAAATTCAGGAGTAAAAGCTGGCAGGAGTTCACGCATGCTGATGCCCCGATAATGGATTTTGTCATTACCGTTTGCGAGCATGCAGCCAAGGAAAGCCCTTTGATCTGGCGCGGCAAGCCTTTGATGGTACATTGGAGTTTCGATGACCCGACTGCCGTGAATGGGACTTTTGAGGAAAAGCGGGCCGCATTTAAAAAAACATTTCTGCAACTAAGAGACCGGATCGATTTATTTGCCCAGTTACCTCTGGCGCATCTGGACCAGATGACGTTGAACCGCAACATGGCGAGGTTGGAAAAGGAATTTGTCGAGATGGCAAGCGGGGAACCGGTCGCTGTCGAGAGCTAAGCCAGAGTGGCTTAAACAGCGGTTTTCATAAACGGAGTACCACGGGTGCTATTACTTTATTTTGCCCGGCTGAACGCTAACCGCAGGCTGGGCTAGCGTTCGTCATTCAGCATCTTTATCCGGTAGCTTTAACTACCCGCATGTTTTTATATGGCTTACAGGATAGAAAGCAGGTTGTTTTCCAATGGAACCAGTATGGTCGTGAGCACCAGCTGTGCTGCAATAATGAATACCAGCGGGCTTAAATCAAAATTCCCGGCAGGCGGGATGTACTTCCGGAATACTCGCAGTACAGGGTTGGTCAGGCTGCTCAAGATCGGTGCCGCAGGGGTGTGCGGGTTGATCCAGCTTAAAACCGCCTGTATCAATACCGCATACAGGAAAATAGACAGGCTGAGGCTTGCAATGCCGATCAATGACAGGCCCAGTATCACAAACCAGACGGTATTCCCCGCAACAAATACAGGAAAGCCATTCAGCAGGAAAGTCAGAAAGTGCAGCAGCAGCTGCGTTAAGTAAGCCAGCAGCAAGGTTGAAACATCCACCTTGCCCAAGCCGGGAATCACGCGCCGGAATGGCTTGACTGCAAAGTTCGTCACGGTGACGATAAGCTGTGCGAACTGGTTCTGGAACGAGGCTTTCGTCAGCTGAAAATAGAAACGCAGCAGGAATGCAATGCTGAGCAGCCCCAGTATGGTTTCCAGCAGAAATAAAATGGCGTTGTTAAGCATAGTCATTGCATCCTGATCATTGCATTCTGGCAGGCTTATTTGCCCAGCAGGTCCCCGAGCATTACCGATTTGTCTGCGGCTGCCTTGGCGGCTTTGCCGATAATGTCCTTGATATTGCCCGTCTCCAGAGCCAGTATGCCTTGCTCTGTGGTGCCGCCTTTGGAGGTAACCTGGGCGCGCAGGGTTTTGATGTCGTCTTGGCTTTGTGTCGCCAGCAGGCTCGCTCCCGCGAATGTCTCCAATGCCAGCAGTTTTGAGGCTTCGGCATCTAAACCGAGTGCCAGCCCAGCATCCTGCAAGGCTTCTATAAAATAAAACACGTAAGCGGGGCCGCTGCCGGAAATGGCAGTCACCGCATCCATTTTTGCCTCATCATCCAGCCACAGTGTCTTACCGGCGGCCGCCAGAATAACGTTGGCCTGGTCACGCTGGGTCTGGCTCACGTCAGGCATGGCATACAATGCAGAAATGCCTGCGCGGATCTGCGCCGGTGTGTTGGGCATGACCCGCACTATTGCCGCGTAATCACCCAGCCAGCGCGAAATGTCCTTGCTCCTTACGCCGGCAGCGATCGAGACAACCAGCTGCGATTTTAAAACTGTATTCAAGTCTGTACATACCTGCTTGAGCTGCTGAGGTTTTACCGCCAGCACAATGACATCGGTATTGCTGAAGCCTGCATAGCTGTCGGTGACCTGGACATTGAATTCCTGCGCTAATGCTGCGCGTTTTTCTGCATCCAGTTCCAATACGGTGATGGCTGACATATCCAGGCCGTTTTGTTTCAGGCCACCGATAATGGCGCGCGCCATATTGCCGCCGCCGATAAAATTAATTTTCATATTATGTTTCCAGACGTTCTGTTTTTATATTGGTGTGTTCTGTATCAGCGATTGTTCTGTAATCGCAATTCTATAATCTGCCGTTCAGCCAGGCCTGTACTCTTAAGACCTGTACTTTTAAGATCGACATTTTTATATCTGCATTCTGGCTGGCCTGGCACCAAACAATGCCGACCCGATGCGCACCAGGGTTGCCCCCTGCGAGATTGCTGCCGGATAGTCATCGGACATGCCCATGGACAGCGTATCAAGCGCGAAGCCTTTTGCCAATAACGCATCATAGCACTGCCTCACCTGTTTGAACTGTGCAATTTGCCGGTTTGTATCCTTGGTGGGGGCGGGTATCGCCATCAGGCCGCGCAGTTTTAATTTCGGCAGTTTGCTGATTTCTGCCGCCAGCGCGGCAAGGTCATCCGGAAGGACGCCGCTTTTGCTTTGTTCATTGCTGACATTGACCTGGATGCAGACCTGCAATGGCGGTGAGTCCTGCGAGCGCGTTTCATTCAGGCGCTGGGCGATTTTGAGGCGGTCTACACCGTGTACCCATGCAAAGTGCTGGCTGATAGGCTGCGTTTTATTGCTCTGTATCGGGCCGATAAAGTGCCATTCAATGTTCAGGTCGGCCAGCTGCGCCTGCTTATCCAGCGCCTCCTGCAGGTAGTTCTCACCGAATATCCGCTGGCCGGCCTGATAGGCTTCGCGTATTGCGGAGGCTGGCTGTGCCTTGCTCACCGCCACCAGCTGCACCGGTTGCCCCGGCGAATTCGCTGCCTGAGCCGATTCAATAGTTGCTAGAATATCTTGCAAGCGATTACCAATTGTGGTCATAATTCATGAGGCCTAGTTTATACACATATAACAACCAAAAATTATAACAGGAGCAGGTTGTGGACATTTCAGATTTACTCGCGTTTTCAGTTAAAAATAAAGCATCAGATTTACATCTTTCCGCAGGCCTGCCGCCGATGATCCGCGTGAATGGCGACATCCGTAAAATCAATGTACCGGCAATGGATCACAGCCAGGTGCATGACATGGTGTATGACATCATGAATGATGGCCAGCGCAAGGTGTATGAAGAACACCTTGAATGTGACTTTTCTTTCGAGATTCCCAACCTGGCGCGTTTCCGCGTCAATGCGTTTAACCATAACCGCGGTTCCGGTGCGGTATTCCGTACCATTCCCTCAAAAATCCTGACGCTGGAACAGTTGAACTGCCCGGCAATTTTTAAAGAGATTGCTGAAACGCCGCGCGGTATCTGCCTGGTGACCGGCCCAACCGGCTCAGGCAAATCAACCACGCTGGCGGCAATGATCGACTACATCAACGATAATGAATACGGGCATATCCTGACCGTAGAAGACCCGATCGAGTTCGTGCATCAGTCTAAACGCTGCCTGATCAACCAGCGTGAAGTCGGCCCGCATACACTGTCGTTTAATAATGCGCTGCGTTCCGCACTGCGTGAAGACCCGGATGTGATACTGGTCGGCGAGATGCGTGACCTGGAAACCATACGCCTGGCATTGTCTGCCGCAGAAACCGGCCATATGGTGTTCGGCACGCTGCATACCAGTTCAGCCGCTAAAACCGTAGACCGGATTATCGATGTGTTCCCGGCTGCCGAAAAAGAAATGGTGCGTTCCATGCTCTCCGAGTCACTGCGTTCCGTGATTTCGCAAACCCTGCTGAAAACCAAAGATGGTCAGGGTCGTGTAGCTGCGCACGAGATTATGATCGGTACCCCGGCTATACGTAACCTGATTCGCGAGAACAAGATTCCGCAAATGTATTCGGCGATCCAGACCGGCCAGAGCGTAGGCATGCAGACACTGGACCAGAACCTGCAGGACCTGGTCAAACGCAATGTGATTTCAGCCAATGAAGCGCGCTCCAAAGCGGCCAATAAAGATTCCATCATTGGGTAAGGGCAGGGTGTAGTGCCAGGTTATGAAGCAACGTTTACGGTGGTGACTTCACCATAACTTAGAGATATAACCGTAAATTAAATGTAGTTGAAAGGGAATTAACGTGCAGAGTCAGATGGAAAAAGGTCAGGCCGAAAAGTTTGTATTTGATTTATTAAGATTGATGCTGGCAAAAAAAGCGTCCGATATGTTTATTACGGTCGGCTTTCCTCCGGCAATCAAGATCGACGGCAAAGTGACGCCGGTGAGCAGCCAGCCTCTTTCACCGCAGCAGGCACGCGAGATCGCGCGTTCCATCATGAACGACAAGCAGACTGCGGAGTTTGATGCGACCAATGAGTGTAACTTTGCGATCGGCATCCCGAATGTGGCGCGTTTCCGCGTCAATGCCTTTGTGCAGCGTGGCTCGGTGGGGCTGGTGTTCCGTACCATCACCACAAAGATTCCGGAATTTGAAGAACTGGGCCTGCCAGATGTACTTAAAGATGTCGCCATGACCAAACGCGGCCTCGTGATTTTTGTCGGCGGTACCGGTTCCGGCAAGTCTACCTCGCTGGCGGCAATGATCGGCTACCGTAACCAGAACAGCCATGGGCACATCATCACCATTGAAGACCCCGTGGAGTTTGTACATGAGCACCGGAACTGCATTATTACGCAGCGTGAGGTCGGGGTCGACACCGATAACTGGGAGATCGCACTTAAAAATACACTGCGCCAGGCTCCGGATGTGATTCTCATCGGCGAGATCCGTGATCGCGAAACCATGGATTACGCGGTAGCGTTTGCTGAAACCGGTCACTTGTGCATGGCTACCCTGCACGCCAACAGCACCAACCAGGCGCTGGACCGTATTATCAACTTCTTCCCGGAAGAGCGCCGTCACCAGCTGCTGATGGATTTATCACTGAACGTTCGCGCTTTTGTTTCACAGCGCCTGATTCCTAAAAAAGAAGGCAAAGGCCGCGCGGCCGCCATGGAAGTCATGCTGAATTCACCGCTGATTTCTGACCTGATCTTCAAGGGTGAAGTGCATGAGATTAAAGAGATCATCTCCAAATCCCGCGAGATGGGCATGCAGACTTTTGACCAGTCATTATTTGACCTGCATGAGGCGGATGTGATCACCTATGAAGATGCACTGCGCAATGCGGATTCCGTGAATGACCTGCGCCTGAAAATCAAACTGGAAGGCAAAGGCGCGCATGACAAGGATCTGTCTGCCGGGCTTGATTCACTGGGTATCGTGTAGCCGGGGGCATGCTGCTGATAGTGTAAGCGTTAATTTTTCTGCTTGGGTATGGCTCTGGTTTTAAAAATACGTTTCTAACGGAATGACCAGTGTTTATGGCCTATATAGCTGGTAAAAACCGGAACAGCTATGCCAACAGCATGCGAGATTTCTCGTATATATAGCTTGATACCCATTGCAGGGAGCACATAATAAGCGAGCCCCATGCTGATGACCCAGGTTTGGAATATAGCGACAAGGTTGACCAATATGAAGAACATGACAGAGTGATGTAGTGGCTGCTGACTTGCCTTGAAAACGAAAAGCTTGGCAAGTATAAAAGCAGTAATCATCCCCGTGACATATGCAAGAATGATGGAGAATGAGAAAGCCACCCACAAATTATAGACAATTCTAGTTCCAAAATTGACAGCCGCAGCGATGCCACCTGTTAGTAAAAAAATAAGGAACTGGCTCGATTGAAACTGCTTAATCACTTGGCTGCGTCTTTCGCAATTTTTCTCCCAAAATTGATGCTTTCAGATATACCGCGATCTTCAGGGTAGTAATATGACGTATCTGCCACCCACAGCCCACGGATTGGCAGTGCCGCTGGAGGGAGCTTTGTCAGATAGCCGGGATCACATACAGGCTGTGCATGGCGGTAACGACTTGCGCGAATGTCAATAAAATCATCATCTGTTAAATCAGGATTAATCTTTTTTATATAATGCTTTACCTTATTAAGAAACACCTGATCTTGATCTGCAAACTTTGGATGCTCACCCGGCATGTAGAAGGGGACGTAAACAACATGCTGCTCCAGAGGCCTGAGGTTCGAGTATTCTACAAGTCCCGGAATATCCATTTCAGGATCATTGATGTTGAGCCAGAAGTTTTCAGTAACAGGTTTGCGTAACTTTGCGATTACGCATACCACGGCAATATTTTTAATCGACTTAAATTTGGATAATACATCTGGAGGCAGGTCAGGCATCAATTTCGGCACATACGGCAAAGGGATGGTGCTGATCACTTTATCGAAGTGTTCAAGCTTTCCTGCCACTTCTACACCAATGACCTTGTTGGATTCAATGATCACCTTACTGACAGGTGACTGCAGTTTTATTTCGCCGCCTTTTGTTTCTATGTAGGATTTCATCGCTTGCAGCAATGTATTTGACCCGCCATCAAGATAGCCGAGTTTTTCACGAAACAGGCTATAGCGGGAACGCCCGATGCGACGGATACGACTCCAAAGCCAGGCCGCCGAGAGATTATCTGTAAACTCATAAAACTTATAATCAAATAACCTGCGCCATAAGACATCATAGGCTTCGGATCCCACCCAGCGTTTAATCCACCCGGTTGCTTCCATATTATCTAAAGGTCTCCAGTTGTTACGCCTGGTACATAAAAACGCATGCAGACCATATCGGAATTTAGCAGCCAGACTCAATCCTTTAAACTTTAAAAGTGCTATAGGATTGCCCCAGGCCTGTAGCTTTCCTTGGTACCAATACCCCATCTTGGTCTCAACCCAATGCATCTGGTCAGCGAGATCTAACTCATTCAACATCTGTAAAAAAGCATGATCCGAAATACAGTGAAAGTGATAGTACCGCTCAATTTCAAGACCATTAAAATCAAAACAGGCCGTCATGCCACCTACGCGATCATCAGCTTCAAATAGGACAGGCTGGTGGCCGTCCTGTACCAGCTGATAGGCAACAGCTAATCCCATTGGCCCTGCACCTAATACTGCGATACGTTGCACCATGTTTAAAACTCCAGAACTACTTCGCTATATTGCGGATTGTTAAAGGTTTCATCAATGGCTTGCTGAAAGGGGGTATACGGCACACCAAAAATACCGGGCCAATCAATCACTTCGAATTCATCTTTGGTGCTCAGCGCGGCCAGCTGCTGCGTGGTAAATGGCGGGTTCTTGTCAAACAAGCTCCACACCCAAAGTAAAGCATAAAACAGTGCATAGGGTATACGAACAATAGGTGTACGGCACTTTGTAGCCAGCTTGATTTGCCTGATGATGTCAATGTAATCGACTTTTTCGTGCCCGGAAATATTGTAGATGCCATCGTGTACCTTGTTTTCGATGCAACTGATGATGATGTTACAGAAGTCACCTACATAGAGCGGCTGCCTCATATAACGTCCGTGACCAGGAATCGGGAAAACTGGTATTTTTTTCATAAAACGGGACAGCCAGCCCAGGTGCTTGCGATCGAACCAGCCGAACATTAATGTGGGGCGTAATACTGGGCAGGAAATACCGCTTTCCAATACCATTTTTTCTTGATCCTTTTTAGTATTGGTATAAAAGTCTGCCGCTTTCGACTCAACTACAGAAGAGCTGATATGAACCAGATAAGGTACCTTGTAATGTTTAATCGCATCCAGAATCAATCCCGTTGAATCCAGATTATTACGAACAAACTCTTTATAGTCATTACCACCGATTTGCGCCTGCAGCATTACGACAACTTCGGCATCTTCAAAATGATGCTGCCAATCACCAGTCTCAGCAAGGTCAGCATACACGGCCGTAATATCGGGTTGAACATGTTTGAGCACAGTCAGGTTGGCACGGTGTTTATCCAGAACGATAATGTCTGTGTAACCCTTAGCTTTAAGTCTGGCTACCAGATTTTGGCCAACTAAACCGGCGCCGCCAGGAAGGATAATTTTTCTCATAAAGTATGTGGCTATTGATTGATTTTTTCTAGTGAAAACGATTTTTTGTAGATGCCAAGACCTGCAGTGCTGGTGAAAATTGATTTATCGCTTTTTCCTGTCACTACAATATAAAGTTTCTTAGTCTCTTTTGTACTGAAAAAGAAGTTGCCAACATGCGCTTCTATTGCATTAGGGTTAGTCTGTGCAATTAAATTTTCATTTTCAAGTTTTTCAGCCATCATCATTGCGGCAATGCCTGTAGACCATCGACTTAATTCTATAAACGAGTTGGCTAGAACAAATATGATAATAGTTGTTGAGATTAACCTTTTACATTCAATCATTTTTTCAGGTAGCGCGAGTATGAAAAAAGGAATGATAAATAACAAATACCTTTGCGCTGGACGACTGATTGAAAAGACGAGCAAAGTGAAAAATATAGCCAGCCATAAATATGATCTTATTTTGCTGTCTTTTTGATTTGACATGAAAGTCAGCATTACTGTGACCAGGCACAATAGTGAGAGCATCAACAATCTTAATTGACTGTTTAGAAATTTATCCAGGGGTCCAAAGTTCAGTTCACCTATATCTGTTGATAAATAAGCGCCAAACAGAATAAGCCCGACAAAAATGATTAATATCTGCTTCCATTTAGATTGCAAAGGCTCATAAAAGCTTTTTGATAAAAAGAAAGCAGGAACAGTTAATAGACCTAAAAATCCTAAATAGAGAATGAAATTATTAATAATGTTTAGAAAATTCAGCTGATGAATTTTCTGGAACTTTTCAGGCGTTAGCCAAAATCCCAAGCCAAATTTAACGATTACTAAATAAAAACCAAGTATCAGAAAAGTGATTGCTGTGACAATCGAAACTTTTGTAATCGCTACAGAGCGTTTCTCTTTAAGTAGTAATAACCCTGCCATAAATACTAGCAAAGATAGGGAATGGTACTTTAGAACGACTGATAGACCTAAAAGGAGACCGCTGATTAGTGATCTTAGGAATATATTTTTACTGCCTAGCACTAGTGATACTGAAAAAATCCCTACAGCCACAGGCAAAAAATCTACGGTTGCCCTACCTGAGTATGTCCATACCAGTGGATTCAAAACTATTAATAAAAGTAATACCGTATAGTTTTTTATATCTGAATAGTGACATATCTTTTTTATGCCAACAGCTAACAGTGCCAATCCGATTAAATTGGCAAGTCTAATCAGTACAAGAAGGGACGCGCCGGGTAAAATAACTGATGCTAAATGCGTAAAATAAGACAGCCCCAAAGTATTGGCCTGGTAAAAAAAGTACTGATCTAGTTGGACAGGGTTTAGAGATGAGAAATATTCAGCAGCACCCACAAACGCAAACTCAAGGTTTACCGCAGGAAAATAAATAAATATTGAATGAATTAAAATCGTAAGCGCCACTATTAAAAAAGGAGCCTGCGTTAAGCCGCCCCCATATTTCACGGCAGTACTCTTTAATTTTAATTGCATCTTAAATATCCATTTTGTTAAAAATAAATGCTGGAAAATGTCTGATGATCATCATGATCAACGCCCATTTAGCCGGCACATACGCAACGGATTTTCCTTGCGTGATTGCTTTAACGATCAACCGTGCAACGTCTTCTACATTTGCCAAGCGACCACCTTGCTGTTTTAGATGCGCTGTCATAGGTGTGTCAGTAGGGCCTGGCTTGATCAGTACTACTTTGACACCGGTCTTTGCAAGACGATGCTGCAGCCCTTGTGCGTAACGCGTGACTAGCCCCTTGGCTGCCCCGTAAGCATAATTAGACTTTCTACCTCTATCTCCAGCTACAGAACTTACCATGGCCAGAGTTCCAGTATCTGCTTTTTGCATGTGGTGAACGAAAGCTTCTGCAAATAACACTGGTGAAACGCCATTGACGGTAAGTGCTTCATGGCAAAGGTTAAGGTTTTCCTGGCATTGTTGCTGATCGGGCAAAGAGCCATGTGCTATCAGGGCAATATCCACTAGACCTGTTTTAACGATTTTATCAATTAGCGCTTGAATCTTTGCTGGATCGACAAAATCTGCCTCAAGACATTCCACGGTAGACATAGGGCTGCGTACGCGAATATCTGATGCTACTAAATCAAGCCTTGCTAAATCGCGCCCTACTAAAATTAAATCAACAGGCGACTCTGCAACCCATAAACGCGCGCAGTGCTCAGCAATTGCAGAGGTGGCGCCGACGATAACAATTTTTTTCTGATTCATATAATGTGCTTAATATCCCATTAAACGACGTGACATCGCGGAAGATATGCCTAGATCACGGTATGATAAAAAATCTGCAAGCTTTGGATAGCCGGTTTCAAAAAGACTTCGTGGCATGCGTGCATCCTTTGCAAGATAAACGCGACCACCAGCTTCATTTACAATGGCGTCCAGACGATCAAACAATTTTAAGGTTTTTTCGCCTTTATTTGAAAAATCTAAAGCCAAGGTAACGCCTGGTTGCGGGAAACCCAGCATTCCAAGCGAGTTTCGATGCCCAAACGTTTTAAGCACTGCCAGAAAAGACCCTTCTCCTGAGCGAGTGATCTCCCTCAACATAGCCTCAGTAACCTTTTTGCCATCAACTCGCGGAACTGCACTCTGATACTGATAAAACCCTTTCGGGCCGTACATGCGATTCCACTCCAGTAAATGATCGAGCGGATAAAAGAATGACTCGTAATGCAGTACAGATTTACGAGTCTGCATTTTTTTAATATTGTAATAAATAGTATTGAATGGCCGCAGTGTGAGGTTATTCACTAGAGATACTGGCGGAACAAAAGGCATCGCCATATTTTTATTTTTTGGTTGAGGACGACGATCTGCATCAGTGAAATTGGCACGCATGAACAGTCCGCGTCCACTCCCGGACATGCAGTCAATCCAGGATACCGTATGCTCCCAAGCTGCTTCAGATCCGTCAGCTAATTCAAAAAACTCGTCTAAGTTCGCATAAGGTATTGTTTCCGTTTCCAGCCAAGGGCCTGGAACGCGGCGCAACTGAATTTCGGCAGTCAGAATAAAGCCCGTCAGCCCAATTCCGCCGACCGTAGCAGAGAACCATTCTTCATGCAGCTGTGGGCCACATTCGATGATTTCACCATTGGTGCGCATGAGTGTGATCTTTTTAACATGATCACCAAATGAACCGAAAGCATGATGATTTTTGCCATGAACATCATTGGCTATAGCGCCGCCGACGGTAACCAGCTGCGTGCCTGGTGTCACAGGTAAAAGCCATCCGCGAGGGAGCGTTAATCGCTGAATATCTCGCAATAGAACTCCAGCTTCGCATACCAGCCTGCCAGAGGTTTCATTAAAACTGATAAATCGGTCTAACCCTCTGGTGTCCCACAATAGACCATTCGGATTGAGGCAGACGTCGCCATAGCTGCGCCCCATACCATGTGCGAGACCTAATGTTGCTGTGTTCAGTTGTTCAGCTGCTTGAAGACGATCATATACAGCCACAACATTGTGTTCGTAATGACTTAATCTGCCCCATGATGAAACTGCGGCCATTACCAGTCCATTGCTCCGATTATCAGTACTGCAGAAAAAATCAATCCAGCCAACAAGCTAGATTTATCTTTTATCGCAAAAACGAGTGGGTCATCATGCATTTTCCCTCGATGCGCTTGCATCCACATCCAACTGACCCAAAACAGCATTACTGGCACAGTACCCCAGACAACTTCGGGAGTTTTGTAAAGTTTTACCACCGCATCACTATTCAGATAGAGAGCCAGAACAAGTACAGATGCATAACCCGAGGTAATGCCCATGGTTTGAATCAAGGGGGCGTCCGTTGTGAAGTAACCGCGGCCGTGAATCTTTTCTTTACCTTCAAGTAATTGAATTTCCAATTCAGCATATCGTTTGACGAATGCCAATGATAGAAACAAAAAGACAGAGAAAGCTAATAGCCAGAACGAGAGGCTATGATTAACCGCAGATGCGCCGGCAACGATTCTTAGCGTATAAAGCATCGCTAAAGCCAGGCAATCTATTAACATTAACCGTTTCAGCCCTAAGGAATAAAGGCTTGTCAGGGCAAAATAAAGTATCAGCCAAGGCACAAAGCCCCCCTCTGTATATGAGCCAAGCCAGAGGCTGGCGAGTAGCAGTACGGGGACTAAGATAGCTCCGACCCAAGTAGGGACTAGCCCTGAGGCGAACGGCCGGTTTCTCTTACGCGGATGCTGACGATCACTCTCGAGGTCGAGGAGGTCATTGGTAATATAGACAGATGAGGCACATAAACTGAATGAAACGAAAGCGAATAACAGCGAAATCCAGGCATCACCGTTGGAAATTTGATGGGCAGCAAAAAGTGGAACGAAAAGCAGCAGGTTTTTGAGCCATTGGTGCGCACGCAGAACACGACACCATACCGAAAAACCCAGTGCCTTGGCATGAAAAATCAACTCTACTTCGCAGCAATTCTCCGCCTTTCTTGCCAGGCCAGTTGATGCATTCACAACCACTGCACGGCGAGCGCGCTCCCAAACCGCTAGATCAGCTTTAGAATTACCAACATAGTCAAAGCCAGAACGTCCAAAGCGCTGCTCAAGAACCTCGGCCTTTTGCAGACCAGCGATGTTTATCGAGCCGTCGCTTGCGATAACCTCATCGAATATTTGAAGGTGTTCAGCAATTGAATCAGCGATCAGCTTATCTGAGGCTGTACATAAAATTAGCTGGCGACCAACAGACTTTTGTTGTTTAAGCCAGACTAATAATTCGTCGTTATATGGTAGTACCTTGGGGTCAAAATCGGTACGAGAAGCCAAATGCTTTTTGAGAGCAGCCTTTCCTTTAAGTAGTAATAGTGGCACATGAATGATATCAAAGGGGCTGTCACGGAAAAGTCTCAATACTGATTCGTGTAACATGTCTGCATGAATCAGGGTTCCATCCAGGTCAACTATTAATGGATTAGTAGAATTCAATACATAAACCTTACGATATGAATATATTTTATTAAGGAATTAGTCGACTTAACTCATGAAATTCTTAACTCATGAAATTCTTAACTCAAGGAATTATAGTGCAAGCCAGTAGTTTCATTTACAAATACTCAATATTCAGAGCAATTTAATTGATGTGCACATTCGCTCTATTAGCTGAAATAATTTCCAAGCGCAATAAATTTGAGCATGCTGACTGCTTGCCCGGTATAAAAAAGGCGCACTGCATATCGTTCAGTGCGCCTTTTTTGTGGATTGAAAAGCAGAAATGACGTTCAGGTTTTTTGCTGGTAGACGATCTGCCCATGCACCAGGGTCAGTTTTACTTTGCCGGCAAGTTCCAGGTTGGTGAACGGTGTGTTTTTACCCTGGCTTTTTAGCGTGTCAGGGCATACTTTCCAGTATTCATTGGCGTTGAAAACGCATAAATCCGCATCGCTGTTCACGCTTAAATCACCGGCAGGGATGCCCAGTATGTCGGCTGATGCCCGGGTGATCATACCGATCGCCTGCAGCAGGCTGGTGTTCTGCTCGGCTGCCCATTTCAAGGTAAGCGGCAGCAGTAGCTCGAGGCCGGTTGCGCCGATTTCCGCTTCAGCAAATGGCGCCATTTTTGCATCGTCATCTACCGGAGTATGGTCTGAACAAATTGCATCAATCGTGCCGTCTTTAAGGCCTGCACTCAGCGCTTCTTTATCACGCTGTGTGCGCAATGGCGGTTTGAGGTGGCAGTTGGCATCAAAATAGCCAATATCGTGCTCGGTCAGGTGTAAATGATGGGCGCTCACGTCGCAGCTGATTTTCAGGCCTTGCTGTTTTGCAGTGCGCACCATATCGACGCCTTCCGCAGTAGAAAGGCGGCTGATATGCACTTTTGCGCCGGTTTCCCGTGCGATGCGCAGAATCGTCGCCAGTGCCAGGGCTTCAGCTGCGCTTGGAATGCCTTTCAGGCCAAGCCGGGTTGCAACCTCGCCGTCATGCGCAACGCCTTTTGCCGCAAGGAACGGCTCTTCTGCATGCAGGAATAATGTAAAGCCAAAGGTCGCGGCGTATTCCATGGCGCGCCACAATACCTGTGTATCGGTGATGGCTACATTCGCCTGCGAAAACCCTACGCAGCCGGCGGTATACAGTTCGCCCATTTCGGACAGGGCTTTACCCTCAAGCTGGCGGGTGAGCGCTCCCAGCGGATAAACATGAGCCAGCCCCTGCTGTTTTGCCCGATGCTTGAGCATTTCTACCAGGCCAGGCTCGTCCAGTACCGGGTCGGTATCTGGCGGGCATGCCAGGCTGGTCACGCCGCCTGCGACAGCGGCCTGCAATTCGCTTACCAGCCGTGCTTTATATTCATCACCCGGCTCCCGTAGCCTGGCGGATAAATCCACCAGCCCCGGGCAGATCACCAGGTTGTGCGCATCGATCACCTGGTTGGCGACAAAGCCTTCCGGGCTGTGCCCGATGGCAACGATCTTGCCGGCGGCAATAAACACATCCAGCTTGCTGTCGATATTGTTTTTAGGGTCTATTACGCGACCGTTTTTTATTTGTATCTTCAAGACGCATCTCCTGCTGGGGCAGCCGGGTTGTTTCCGGCACTTTGTTGTTGTGCCGGCAGACCGCCTGCCAGCAGTGCCATCACCGCCATACGGATTGCGATGCCGTAAGTTACTTGCGGCAGTATTACGGACTGTTTGCCATCGGCAACATTCGAATCGATTTCAACGCCGCGATTCATCGGGCCCGGGTGCATCACGATTGCATCCGGTTTTGCCAGTTTCAGTTTTTCCTGGGTCAGACCGTAGGTTTTAAAATACTCCTGCGAGCTGGGCAGCATGGCGCCGTTCATGCGCTCATTCTGCAGGCGCAGCATCATGATCACGTCAACATCTTTCAGGCCTTCTTCCATGTCGTGAAACACATGCACGCCCAATTTTTCAACCTGTGACGGCAGCAATGTCTTGGGTGCGATCACGCGGACTTCAGGTACGCCCAGGGTCGTCAGCGCGTGAATTTCAGAACGAGCAACGCGGGAGTGCAGGACATCACCGACAATTGCGATTTTCAGGTTATGCAGATCAGGCTTGTATTTGCGGATGGTAAACACGTCCAGCAAGCCCTGTGTCGGGTGTGAATGGCGGCCATCGCCGGCATTGACTACATGAATATGCGGGGGCACGTGCTTTGCAATCAGGTGCGCCGCGCCCGACTGTGCGTGGCGTACCACAAACATGTCAGCGTGCATCGCGATCAGGTTATCAACGGTGTCGAGTATCGTTTCGCCTTTGGATTGTGAGGATGTGCTGACGTTGAGGCTGATTACGTCGGCAGACAGGCGTTTTGCGGCGATTTCAAAAGTAGTGCGGGTGCGGGTGCTGTTTTCAAAGAACAGGTTGCACACGGTTTTTCCGCGCAGCAGCGGCACTTTTTTAACTTCACGTTCCGCTACCCCGACAAACGACTCTGCGGTATCCAGTATCTGGTTGAGTATCCTTTTCGGCAGGCCTTCGATTGAAAGCAGGTGTTTCAGGTTGCCGTCACGGTCGAGTTGAGGATTATTCATGCTCTTGAGTTCTCGCGCTGTTGTTTTTAGTTAGTTCAAGGGCCAGGGTGCCGTCTGCCAGTTTCGTTAACTGTAAGTGCTGTGCGGCATCCAGCGTTATGTCAGCCGCAGTTATCTGCGGCACAATCGGTAATTCGCGTCCGCCGCGGTTTACCAGGGCAACCAGGCTGATACTGGCCGGGCGTCCGTAATCAAATAACTCATTCATGGCCGCACGTGTGGTGCGGCCAGTGTAGAACACGTCATCAATCAGGATGATATGCTTGTTCTCTACGTCGAACGGAATCTGGCTGGGGCGGTTTTCTGCTTTCAGGCCGCGCTGTGCGTAATCGTCACGATAAAAAGATACATCCAGCGTGCCATGTTCAATGTCGTGCCGGTTGATGGTGTTTTCCAGCAAGGCCAGCAGCCTGTGCATGAGCCATACGCCGCCGCTATGAATGCCGACGAGCGCGGTATTCTTTTGCAATAACGGCTCCAGTTTCTGTGCGAGAAGCTTTAACAGGTCTTCTGCATCTGGCAGTTGCGGGGAAGTGGAATTGGAATGATTTTCTGTCATGCCGTTATTTTACTGAATATTTATCATTGCTAGTAAATCTTCTTGTCGGCATGGTGCAAAAAACCTCTTAAATCATTGTGATAGGCTATCAAAGTAACTGCGCAGGATGGTCTGCGCCGCAACCTGATCCAGCATGGCTTTCTGCGCACGGCCTCTGATGCCGGTTTCATTCAGCAACTGGCTCGCTTCTGCTGAACTGTAACGTTCGTCGATCAAGGCGACAGGCAAGTTGAAACGGCCGTTGAGGCGGCGTGCAAATTTTTTGCAGAGCTGGGTCACTTCGGTTTCACTGCCATCCAGGCTTAATGGCAAGCCCACGATCAGCAGCGTTGGCCGCCATTCACTGACTAGCTGGGTGATTGCGGTAAAGCGTACTTCATTGCTTTCGCTATCTATGGTGACAAGCGGGTTTGCGCTATGGATCAAATGCTCGCCTACTGCAACGCCGATGCGCCTTTCACCAAAGTCAAAGGCTAATACCGTGCCGGACTGCACCTGGTTTTTGTCGTAGACGTTTTCATTGTCGATAAGCTGCATATAGAGGCGGTTCTGGCGTCAGGCGTGACCTGCCACGTCTGACAGCATTGATGCATCAAAGCCGAGCAGCGCCATTGCAGCTTTCAGCTGTTCTTCGTGCGGGGTTTCGAACAGCACCTTGTTCAATGTTTCCTGATCCTCGGGTTTGACCGACAGCCAGGCATTCTGGGAGATTTCCTGTTCCAGCTGACCGGCTGTCCAGCCGGCATAGCCGAGTGAAAGCAGCAGTTTTTCAGGGGCATTGCCATTGGCTACCGCATCCAGAATGTCTTTTGAGGTTGTCAGTGCGGTATTGCCTGATATGGTGATGGAGCTATCCCAGGCGCCGGGCGGCTGATGCAGCACAAAACCGCGTTCAGGCTGTACCGGCCCGCCATAAAGTACAGGTTTGGCCGCCAGGGTCTGATTCTGTAAGTTAAGATTGATCTTTTCGAATAACGTGCCGTAGGTCATCTCGGTAGGCTGGTTGATTACAATCCCCATCGCACCGTCCTGGTTGTGCGTGCAGATGAATGTGACTGACTTCGCAAAGTAGGGGTCAGTCAGGGTGGGCATTGCAATTAAAAAATGCCCGGTAAAGTTGGTGTTTTCTAGGGTCATAACATTTAAACTGCGGAACCCGCTTCCAGGTATCCTGTGACTTCCAGGCCAAAGCCCGCCATGCTTGGCATTTTGCGCGGGCTGGCCAGCAGTTTCATTTTTCTTACGCCGCAGTCCAGCAGTATCTGCGAGCCGATGCCGTAGGTCCTGAGTTCCTGGTTGACGCGTATCGGTTCATCTGCACCCTGAATGCGCTCGATAATGCTGTGGCCGGTTTCCTGCTGGCGCAGCAGTACCATGACGCCGGTATCTGCCTTGGCAATCACCTCCATGGCTTGCAGTGTGTTCCAGCTATGCGAGCAGCTGGTGCGATCCAGCAAATCGAATACGGAAAGCGGCTCGTGTACGCGAACCAGCACTTCTTTATCCGGAGTCGGGGTGCCTTTGATGAGAACCAGGTGCGTCTCCTTGCCGATTTTGTCGGTGTAGGCGATCAGTTTCATTTCACCGTAAGGTGTTTCTACCATGCGTTCGGCACTGCGTTCGATAAAGCTTTCGGTTTCGGCGCGATAGTGGATCAGGTCGGCAATCGTACCGATTTTCAGCTGGTGTTCAGCCGCAAACAGCATCAGATCGGGCAGGCGAGCCATGCTGCCATCGTCTTTTAATATTTCGCAGATGACGCTCGCAGGTTCCAGTCCTGCCAGTGCCGCTAAATCACAGCCGGCTTCGGTATGGCCTGCGCGTACCAATACACCGCCATCCATCGCGGTGAGCGGGAACACATGCCCAGGGCTGACGATGTCCTCGGGCTCGGCATTTTTTGCTACCGCTGCATGCACGGTACGTGCACGGTCAGAAGCTGAGATGCCGGTAGTGACGCCTTCGGCGGCTTCAATCGAAACGGTAAAGTTGGTGCCCATGCGCGCACCGTTTTTCTGTACCATTTTTGTAAGGTTCAGCTGGTTGCAGCGCGCTTCGGTCAGTGTCAGGCAGATCAGGCCGCGGCCGAACCTGGCCATGAAATTGATATGCTCCGGCGTAGTGAATTCGGCGGCCAGCACCAGGTCACCTTCATTTTCGCGGTGCTCATCATCCACCAGGACGACCATGCGTCCGGCTTTGATTTCTTCAATGATTTCCCTGGCAGGGCTAATATGGTTACTCATGTTGCTGTTGCCCTTTATTCTTCTGGTTGGCCTGTGTGTTCAGTGTGTTGTGGCGTTTCGTTTTCCCACAGTGTCATGCGCTCTACATAGCGTGCGATCTGGTCGACCTCAAGATTGACCTGGTGACCGCTCGCCAATGACTTCAGCGTTGTGTTGTCGAGTGTATGCGGAATCAGGTTAATGCTGAATATGTCGTTGGCAATGCTGTTGACGGTGAGACTTACGCCGTTGATGCAGATTGAACCTTTAACCGAAATATATTTTGAAATGGCATGCGGCGCGCGGATATTCAGGCGCCAGCAGTCGCCGAGCGGTTCAAAGCTGACTACCTGGCCTACGCCGTCAACGTGGCCGCTGACCAGATGGCCGCCAAGCCTGTCACTCAGGCGCAGCGCTTTTTCCAGATTCACCGGGTGCGGCGTGTCGAGGCCGATGGTCACCGAGAGCGTTTCTCGGGACACATGGGCATCAAACTGGCCGGGTGCCAGCTTGATGACAGTCAGGCACACGCCGTTAACGGCAATGCTGTCGCCTAACTGGACGTCCTCCATGTCAAGCTGATGGGTTGCGATGGCAAGCTGTATATCTGTACCGATCGGGGTAGCTTGCGTAATCGCGCCGACGGATTGAATGATTCCTGTAAACATGGATGGAATTTTAACAGATAACGCTGGATAACAATTAGAAGCCTGCTAAAATCAGTGATATGAAATCACTACCTTATGAGTTATTTGTCGGCTGGCGGTATACGCGGGCCAAACGTAAAAATCACTTTATCTCCTTTATTTCCCTTACCAGCATGATCGGCATTGCGCTCGGCGTGGCGGCGCTGATCGTCGTGCTATCTGTGATGAACGGCTTCCAGAAAGAGCTGCGTACGCGCATTCTGGGCGTGGCTTCCCACCTGGAAATCACCGGAACCAATAACCAGCTTGCCGATTGGCAGCGTGTCAGCGCGTTTGCCGGCAAGGCGCCGCATGTGCTGGCAAGTGCGCCTTACATTACGGCGCAGGGTATGCTGAGTTACGATCAGGGCGTGCAGGGCGCCATTATCCGCGGCGTTGTGCCGGATGCTGAAGATAGGGTTGCAGATTTAGGCCGTCATATGAAAGCGGGCAAGCTGAGCGATTTGCGCCCCGGTGAGTTCGGCATTATTTTAGGCGCTGATCTGGCATTTTCCCTGGGGGCGCAGATTGGTGACAAAGTGCTGGTGATGGCACCGCAAGGCCAGTTTACGCCGACAGGGGTGGTACCGCGCCTTAAGCAGTTTACGCTGGTTGGCCTGTTCCAGATCGGCATGTATGAATACGATGCCGGCCTGGCGCTTATACATATTGACGATGCCGCCAAACTGTACCGTATGGGCAGTCATGTATCCGGCGTGCGTCTGAAGCTGAATGACTTATTTGATGCGCCTGCGATTTCAGCTGCCATGAGTGAACAACTGAACCGGCCGTATAATCCGGACGGTAATTATTATGTAACGGACTGGACGCAGCAGCATGCCAATTTCTTTCGTGCTGTGCAGATGGAAAAACGCGTGATGTTTATTATCCTGACGCTTATCGTTGCGGTTGCTGCTTTCAATATCGTATCCACGCTGGTAATGGCGGTGACCGACAAGCGCGCGGACATTGCAATCATGCGTACCTTCGGTGCCAGCCCGGCCAGCATCATGAAGATATTCATTGTGCAGGGCGCCATGATCGGTGTCATCGGCACGGTGCTGGGAGCCGCGTTCGGCATTCTGGTCGCGCTCAATATAGAAACCATCGTGCCTTTTATCGAAAACCTGTTCAACGTTCAGTTTTTGGCCAAGGATGTGTATTACATCAGTGATCTGCCTTCTGACCTTGCATGGTCGGATGTGTCTACGATCGTTGTCGTATCTTTTATGCTGAGTTTGCTGGCTACGCTCTATCCAAGCTACAAAGCAAGCAGAATCAACCCGGCAGAGGCATTGCGTTATGAGTAGTTCGGTTTCTCAATCTATTATTTCCTGTGCTGATCTGCATAAAACCTATCAAGGGCTGGATGTTGCCGTATTGAATGGCATTGACCTGTCGGTCAAGGCCGGTGAGCAGGTGGCCATTGTCGGTGCCTCGGGTTCCGGCAAAAGTACACTCTTGCATTTGCTGGGAGGGTTGGATATCCCCAGCCGCGGCGACGTGCATATACTTGGCAGCGAGCTCGCGCAATTATCCGAGACGCAGAAAGGGCAGTTGCGTAACCAGGCTTTGGGTTTTGTTTACCAGTTTCATCACCTGCTGCCTGAATTCACTGCGCTGGAAAATGTCGCCATGCCGTTGTTTATCCGCCGTATGGCGCGTGAGCAAGCGCTTGCACAGGCGAGTGAAATACTTGCCAAGGTAGGGTTGGCACACAGGCTGGAACATATGCCGGGTGAGCTTTCCGGCGGCGAACGCCAGCGTGCTGCGCTGGCGAGGGCGATGGTGACGCAGCCGCAATGCATACTGGCCGATGAGCCCACCGGTAACCTGGATCGGCACACTGCACATGCCGTATTTGATTTACTGCTGGAGATGAACAGCACGCAGAATGTGAGCTTGATTGTGGTGACACACGATATAGAGCTGGCTTCAAAAATGCAGCGCCAGTACAAGCTGGTTGATGGCAGATTGCTGCCCATCTAAGGTCGATGATTTTTCCGGCACTGATTTTTGTTTTCGGTGCTTTCTGCCTGCAGCAACTGCCCGCATTGCCGGATCCTCTGTGGGCATTGGTTTGTATTCCGCTATTACTGATTTGCATTAGCGCTATGCGTGTTGATCAGTATGGCTTTTCTTTGCTGAGTCGCTCCCCGTCTTTCCTGAGTCGCCCGCTGTCCTTACTGAACCGTCCTGCGCTCGTTCTGCTCAGTTTCTTTCTTGGTTTTTTCTGGGCAGCTGCCGTGGCTGCAATCCGCCTCGGTGATACATTGCCTGCAGCCTGGGAAAACAAGCCAATACAGATTGTTGGCGTGGTGGCAAGCGTTTCCGAGCTGCATGAGCGGGGTGAGCGTTTCCGCTTTGATGTGGAAAATGTCCTGACGCAGGCAGCTGTCGTGCCCAGGCATATTTCCCTCAGTTATTACCAGCCGCGGGTTGCAGGAGAAGTTTCTGCCTATCCGGGCATCAATGCTGCAAAGTTCCATGCGGGCGAACGCTGGCAATTTACCGTACGTTTAAAGCGCCCGCATGGGGTGCAGAATCCACATGGGTTTGATTTTGAAGCCTGGGCGTTATCTGAAAATATTCGTGCCACCGGCAGTATCAAGGCCAAGGCGGATAATAAAAAACTGCAGGATTTTGTCTGGCGTCCCGGCTATCTGGTTGAGCATGTACGCGAAATAATCCGGCAGCGTATTGCCCGTGTGCTTGCAGGCAAGCCCTATAGCGGAATCGAGCAGGCACTGGTGATGGGTGATGTAGCGGGATTGATGCCAATGACTGGCAGCTGTTCCTGCGTACGGGCACCAGCCATTTGATGAGCATTTCCGGCCTGCATATCACAATGCTGTCCGGGCTGGTATTCGCGTTGGTCAGTTTTATTTGGCGGCGTGTGCCTGCATGGGCGATGCGGCTGCCTGCACGCAAAGCCGCAGTGGTTGCCGGTATGCTGGCCGCGCTGGTTTATGCATTGGTTGCCGGTTTTTCCGTGCCTACACAGCGCACTTTTTACATGCTGATGATATTGGGGGTTGCCTTGTGGTCGGGGCGGCAGCTGGTCATTGCCCAGGTGCTTGCCCTGGCGCTGGTGGTGGTTGTGCTGATTGACCCGTTTGCCGTGATTTACCCCGGTTTCTGGCTGTCGTTCGGTGCCGTGGCGATGCTGAGTTACGCACTCGGCGCACGCATCGGCCAGCTTCATTGGTCAAGAACCTGGCTGCATACGCAGTGGGCGGTGACTATAGGCATGGTGCCGCTGTTGCTGATCATGTTTAACCAGATTTCAATCGTTTCACCGCTGGCCAATGCAATTGCGATACCGCTCATCAGTTTTATTGTGACGCCGCTGGCATTGCTTGGCAGTTTTTTGCCTTTAGATGTCGCGTTGATACTTTCTTATCATGCGCTTGATTTCTGCATGCAGCTGCTGGAGTGGTTTAACCGACTACCTGCTGCGGTATGGCAGCAGCAGGCTCCGCCGTTATGGACATTGCTGCCGGCGGTGATTGGTGTGTTATGGCTGCTGCTGCCGCGCGGAGTGCCCGTGCGCTGGCTTGGATTGTTTGGTTTTTTGCCGATGCTGCTGATTACACCGCCGCGGCCGGATGCGGGCGATATGAAAGTGACGGTACTGGATGTGGGGCAGGGCCTGAGCGTGGTTGTACAGACGGCGGCACATACTTTGCTGTATGACGCAGGCGGTAAATTCAGTGAACAGGCCGATGCCGGCGGCCGTATCGTACTACCTTATTTGCGTGCGGCGGGTGTCAGCAAACTGGATGGTTTTATTGTGAGCCATAACGATACCGACCATAGCGGCGGCATGCCGGTGATATTGGCGCAAATGCCCGTGGCCTGGCTGCTCAGCTCCTTGCCTGATTCCGCAGCGTTGAATCCTGATGTTCAGCATATAAGATGTTTTGCCGGGCAGCGCTGGGTTTGGGATAACGTTGATTTCCAGGTGCTGCATCCGCAGCCGGGTAGTGATGCGGATATGTCAGTGACGGACAATAACCGTAGCTGTGTAGTTAAAATCACCAGTGTATCAGGCAGCGTGCTGCTTACGGGAGATATAGAAAAGCAGGCTGAATCGGCCTTGGTCGGGCAGCGGGAGCTGGCTTCAGGGCGCGTGTTTTTGAAAAGTGATGTCATGATTGCACCGCACCACGGCAGCAAGACTTCATCCAGTATTGAATTTATCGAGGCTGTGCAGCCTGGCCTGACGATATTTACTACCGGATATTTGAATCGGTTCCGGCACCCAAGGCCGGAAGTCGTAAAGCGTTACCTGGGTGCGCAAAGCCATATACTGCGCTCGGATTATGACGGAGCTGTCACGCTGGATTTTATTGCCGGCGATTCTGTTCGTGATTCTGGAGTTACGGTGAAAGCATCGAGCTGGCGCAAACAGAACCGGCGCTATTGGCATGATGTTTATTAGCGCACAGCTGGCGCTGTAACTGATGCTGAATGCAAAGGGATTGCAGTGGGCGCTTGCCGAAAAGCGGACTACAGGCTAAAGTATCGCACGGATTTAATTTAGGAAATGCAGAGTCAGTGCTTGGGCAGGCAAGTGTATGTCCTGTGCGGTGATCGTAATCTCGCTTTATCACGCCACGGTCAGGTGTAATAGTGTTCAGGTTTTTGTGTTGCGTGCATTTTGCGTTCTATCTTGCCTGACGACTTGATTCTACATTTTTTTATTTAGCGTAATTTATTTGGTTATTGAATTTAGGGAGTTCCACTGTGTGGCAAATTATTTTAGCAGCGGGTTGGCCTATCTGGCCGCTTATCATCGCATCAGTTGTTGCTGTAGCAATTATAGGCGAGCGTCTTTTTGCGCTGCGTGAAGGCATAATCGCCCCGAAGAACCTGCTGCCTGAAGTGCAGAAATGGCTTGCTGCGGGCGGCATTAACAGGGATATGATTGAGCGTTTGGAGCAGAACTCTCAGCTAGGCCGTGTTTTTGCAACTGCGCTGGCAACGGCGAAGCAATCACGCGATATCACTAAAGAGTCTATCGAAGAAACAGCACGTGCAGTCGCACATGACCTAGAGAAATACCTTGCCACATTGGGCACGATCGCGACAGTAGCGCCATTGCTTGGTCTGCTGGGTACCGTTATCGGTATGGTGGAGCTGTTTGGTGCGTTTACGACTACCGGGCATGATGTGGCGCAGTTTGCGCGCGGCATTTCAGTTGCGCTTTATAACACGGCGGCAGGTATCGTGGTTGCAGTGCCGGCGATGATCGCTTATCGTTATTTCCGTACAAAAGTAGATGCGATCCTGATCGACATGGAACAGCAGGCAATCAAGCTGGTTGAGATTCTTCACGGTGAGCGTTAATCCTGGCGTTAATTACATTAACGCCGGTTTGTAGAATACTTGAATTTGTAGATTACAGGGGTCAACCGGATTGACCCTTGTCAGAAGGAATAACAAATGAATTTTCAACGTGGAAAAAAACACGAAGAACTTGAAATCAACTTCATTCCGTTGATTGATGTGTTGCTGGTTATTATTATTTTCCTGATTATCAGCGCGACATTTTCGCGTACCAATGAGTTGCAGATTAATTTGCCGACTGCCGAAGCAAACGCGCCGCAGGATAAGCCATTGATGATCGAAGTGGCGGTGGATGCTACCGGGAAATACCTGGTCAATGGCAAGTCGCTGGCCGATAGTTCGGTTACCGGCATCAGTGTTGCGCTGCAGGCCGCAGCCAATGGCGGCGGCAAAGAACCTACAATCGTGATCAATGCCGATGCCAACAGCACGCACCAGTCCGTGGTCAATGTGATGGAGGCATCGCGTGTGGCAGGTTACACGCATATCACATTCGCGACACAAGTACAGTCAGGGCATTAAGTTCTAGGCTTCATGCTGTAGCAGTTTTCATTAATCGCAGTTTTTATAAAGTCAATCGACGTAACGCATGTCGTCAAAAATCAAAAAATCTAAAACCAGCTTGCCGGCGGAAACGCATAACACAAATGCAAAAACACTATATTTGCGTCTGTTTCGCTACGCATGGCATTACAAGTATGTCTTTAGCGTCAGTATTCTGGCGCTTGTTATTTTGTCGGCGAGTAACACGGCTTTTCTCGCATTGATTAAACAGGTCACCGATGAGGGCTTTGTAAAGAAAGCGGAAGGTCAGGCAATCCTTCTGCCGCTAATGCTGATTGCGTTGATGGTTGCCAGGGGTTTGGCTGGTTTTGTATCTACTTATTGTATGCGTGTGGTTGCACGCCGTGTAGTTGAAGATTTCCGCAAGGAGATGTTTGCCAAACTGATGCTGTTGCCTGTGCATTATTTCGATGCGAGGTCCGCCGGGTCGGTCGTGTCGAAATTTACCTATGATGTCGAGCGCCTTTCCACGGCAACCACGCGTTCTTGGATGAATGTATTGCGCGATGCGCTGACCGTGCTCGGGCTCATCGGTTATATGCTGTATCTTGACTGGCAGTTGACGCTGGTTTTTGCCGTGGTGCTGCCATTCATTGGTATGTATCTCAAAAAAATGACGCCAAAATTAAAAGCCAATGCTAAAGAAGTGCAGCACAGTGTCGGCGAAATGACTAAATCTGCAGAAGAAGCCATTGCCGGGCAGCGTATTGTCAAGATTTTCGGAGCCCAGGAGTTTGAATATAGCCGTTTTGCGCAAATAGTGAGTAATAACCGCCGCATAGAGCTGCGTGTGACCCGTATTTCAGGATTGAGCAGTTTTGTTGTGGAGGTGTTTGCGGCATTGGCGTTAGGCTTGGTGATTCATTATGCTATCGGTCATTTTTCTGTAGGTGAGTTTGCCGCTTTCGTGGGCGCCTTGCTGATGCTGATTTCACCGATTAAGCATATTGCAGCTGCCAATGAAGATCTACAGGTTGGTTTAACGGCTGCACAAAGTATTTTTGATGTCATTGATTCACAGAAAGAAGTCGATGACGGCCACAAGCTGATTGAGCGTGCCAAAGGTGAGATTGAATTCAGGAACGTCACGCTGCGTTATGAAAATGCGTCGGCGCCGGCGCTGGATAATCTGAGCTTTAGCATCAAGGCTGGTGAAAAGGTAGCGCTGGTAGGACGATCAGGTGGCGGCAAAACGACGCTGGTAAACCTGTTGCCGCGGTTTTACGAGTTACAGCAGGGTTCTGTGTTGCTGGATGGTATTGATGTTCGCGATTTAAAACTCAACAACTTGCGTGAACAGTTTGCGCTGGTGAGCCAGGACATCATTTTATTCAATGATACGATTTTCAATAATATTGCTTACGGCGTGCTGCGCAGCGCTACTGAAGAAGAAGTGATTGCCGCAGCTAAAGCTGCCCATGCCTGGGACTTTATTCAGCATCTTCCGAATGGTTTGCAGAATGAAATCGGTGACCGCGGAATCCGGTTATCCGGCGGACAGCGCCAGCGTATTGCAATTGCGCGGGCAATCCTGAAAAATGCGCCGATTCTATTGCTGGATGAGGCGACTTCTGCACTTGATACCGAATCTGAACAGCATGTACAGGCAGCCATGGATGCGCTGATGCAGAATCGCACCAGTATTGTGATTGCGCATCGCCTGAGTACGATTGAAAATGCAGACCGTATCATGGTGATGGAACGTGGCCAGATTGTCGAAAGTGGCACGCATGCTGAGTTGATGGATCTGGCGGGTCATTATGCCAAGCTATATCAGAAACAATTCAGCTAACATTATTCCAGGTCAATGATGACTGATTGGTTTCAAAAACAATGGGCTGGTTTTACATTCTGGCACATCGTCCTGATTCCATTATCCTGGTTTTTTGGGATAGTTGTCTGTCTGCGACGGTGTCTTTACAGGCGAGGCTGGCTTAAAAGCACTCGCCTGCCGGTGCCTGTCGTTGTCGTTGGCAATATCAATATTGGCGGTACCGGTAAAACCCCCCTGGTCATCTGGCTTGCGGAGCACATGAAACTGGCGGGCTACAGGCCGGGAATTATCAGCAGGGGGTACGGCGGCAACGCCCGGCACGTGAGTGAGGTGTTTCCTGACAGCGATGCGCTGGTAGCAGGAGATGAAGCGGTGCTGATTGCAGCGCGGACTCATTGCCCGGTATTCGTCAGTGCAAATCGCATATCTGCTGGACAGCACCTGTTAAATGCCTATCCGCAATGCAATATCATTATCAGTGATGATGGTTTGCAGCACTATCGCATGCCGCGTGATGTTGAAATCGTGGTGTACGATAGCGTGAAAGGTTTTGGTAACGGTGCTTTGTTGCCTGCAGGGCCGCTGCGTGAATCGCAAGCCCGCTTAAAAACTGTAGATGCTGTTGTGCGCAATGGTACGGAACATGAAAAAAACTTGCGTGGTATTGCATCTATTGAGATGCAGCTTGTTGCGACGGGTTTTTACAACCTGGCCGATAATCAAATAAAATCAGCTGCACCGGAATTTTTTGGCCGGAAAATAATAGCGGTTGCCGGCATTGGTAATCCTCAGCGCTTTTTTGACCAATTGCGCGATATGGGTTTGCAATTTGAAAGCCGTGCTTATGCTGACCACTATATCTTTCAGGTGCAAGATTTCGCAGGTGTGAATGCCGACGTGATCCTGATGACGGAAAAAGATGCGGTTAAATGCAAGCCGTTTGCCGCAGCTAACTTTTGGGTATTGCCGGTAACTGCTCAAGTGGATAATGGCCTGATGCCCATTGTGTTGAATAAATTAAATCGTAAGTAAATCGAGGCGTATATGGATGCAAAGCTCCTGCAAATTCTGGTTTGCCCTGTGACTAAAGGGCCCTTAATCTACAACAAAACTACAAACGAGCTGATCTCTAAATCTGCACGTCTGGCTTATCCGATCCGTGAAGGTATTCCTGTCTTGCTGGAAGACGAAGCACGCAAATTAGCGGATGATGAAGAAATTGCCTGATATGCAAGCTGCGGTTCCCAAGTTTTATGCAGTGATTCCTGCGCGCTACGCCAGTACCAGGTTGCCGGGTAAGCCCATGCTGGATATTGCAGGAAAGCCTATGGTGATTCATGTGGCAGATCGTGCCAGGTTGAGCGGTGCCGCCCAGGTTGTGATTGCGACAGACGATATGCGTATTGCGGAAGCGGCCAAGCAATATGGTTATGATGCAATGCTTACAAGTGCAGACCATATCAGCGGAACGGATCGTATCGCTGAAGTTGCATCGCGCAAAGGCTGGCAGCAAGATGCGATTGTCGTCAATGTACAGGGCGATGAACCTTTGATCGACCCGGCACTTATTTCCGAAGTCGCAGCAACATTGGCCAGCAACAAAGAAGCTGTGATGGCAACTGCATGCCATCATATCCATGCTAAAGCTGATTTTATCAATTCTAATATTGTAAAAGTCGTATTGGATAGGCAAGGGCATGCACTTTATTTTAGTCGTGCGCCAATTCCATATCCCAGAGATACGTTTTCAGCTGATGCTGAATTGCCTTCCGGCATGCCGGTATATCGTCATATAGGAATATATGCCTACCGTGCCCAATTTCTAAACCAATATGCACATATTCCACCTGCAGCAATCGAGCAATATGAAAGCCTGGAACAACTGCGTGTATTGTATCAAGGCTATAAAATAGCCGTGGCCATTACTGATAATGCCCCGGCAACCGGGGTCGATACGGAAGCTGACTTAGCTTACGTGCGCAGTGTAATAAGTTAGGTTCTACATATACTTGAATGTGAATCATCAAAATTATTGTAGAAATTTACAATAATGCTTGCGGTAGGTGTCATGGTTTGCTATAGTTTCACCTCTCGACAGCAATCAAGTCGAATCGGACGCGGGATGGAGCAGTCTGGCAGCTCGTCGGGCTCATAACCCGAAGGTCACAGGTTCAAATCCTGTTCCCGCAACCAAAAAATTGAAGCACTCAGTGCTTTATATTTTTGTGAAATCCGAAGTTTTGTAACAAAGATTTTTCGTTGCAAAATACGGTTAATTTTAATTAAGAAATAATTCGAAATTAAGGTTGACGAGCTTAGAAAGCTCTGTATAATGCGCACCTCGTTAACGCAAAGCGTAACGCGGTAAGAAATAAAAAGCTCTTTAACAATATAACAACTGATAAGTGTGGGTGCTTGTGGAAGAGGCAGCTGACTTGGTTACAGTTAAATTTATTTAGCTGTTTTGAATCAAGTTCGGTACTCAGAAAATACAAGTGCTTACACTTAAATTTATGACAAATATGTAACGATTCTTAGTAATAGGAATCACACAGACCTTGAAATGAATTTGAGTACTCAGCCTAATAATCTTAGGTTGATAAAGCAAAAGCGAAATACCACCTCGCAAGAGGAAAAAGTAATAGTTGTGAATTAAACTGAAGAGTTTGATCATGGCTCAGATTGAACGCTGGCGGAATGCTTTACACATGCAAGTCGAACGGCAGCACGGACTTCGGTCTGGTGGCGAGTGGCGAACGGGTGAGTAATATACCGGAACGTATCTAATAATGGGGGATAACTAATCGAAAGGTTGGCTAATACCGCATACGCCCTACGGGGGAAAGCTAGGGACCTTCGGGCCTGGCGTTAATGGAGCGGCCGATATCTGATTAGCTAGTTGGTGGGGTAAAGGCTCACCAAGGCGACGATCAGTAGCTGGTCTGAGAGGACGACCAGCCACACTGGAACTGAGACACGGTCCAGACTCCTACGGGAGGCAGCAGTGGGGAATTTTGGACAATGGGCGCAAGCCTGATCCAGC
>Ga0208887_100072_pt1 | contig 88999 bp, 85 predicted proteins | sample LakWasM106_HOW12_2_FD_183924 | JGI IMG/M metagenome (GOLD analysis project Ga0208887, IMG submission 183924) | Freshwater sediment methanotrophic microbial communities from Lake Washington under simulated oxygen tension - Sediment Metagenome... | ecosystem: Environmental > Aquatic > Freshwater >...
ATCCGGTTGTGGAACAGATAACAGTGCAATCTTCCGGCCAGCCGTTCATTGCCAATGATGTATGCCTGAACCCTTACCGCCAGCTGTTATTGATTACCGGGCCAAATATGGGAGGTAAATCTACTTTTATGCGGCAGACGGCGCTGATCGTCCTGCTTGCGAACTGTGGCTGCTACGTGCCGGCCACCTCGGCAAAAATCGGTGAGGTCGATCGCATCATGACGCGTATCGGGGCATCGGATGATCTCGCGGGCGGGCGCTCTACATTTATGGTGGAGATGACGGAAACCGCGAATATCCTGCATAACGCAACCGATAAAACACTGGTGCTGCTGGATGAGATTGGCCGCGGTACTTCTACCTTTGACGGTTTGAGCCTGGCCTGGGCGGTCGCTAAACAGCTACTGGAGAAAAACCGCTCTTACACGCTGTTTGCAACGCATTATTTTGAGCTTACGCGTATCGTGGATGAGTTTAAGTTTGCTGCGAATGTGCATCTGGATGCGGTAGAGCACGGCAGTAATATCGTATTCATGCATAAGGTCGAGGAGGGGGCGGCCAATCAAAGCTATGGCCTGCAGGTTGCCCAGCTGGCCGGCATCCCCAGAAGCGTGGTAAATGCCGCAAAGCGGAAGTTGACGCAGCTGGAAAGTAACCAGGTTGCGGCGAGTTCAGTACAGCCGGATATGTTTGTGGTGGATACGCAGCCGGCAGAGGTTCCGCTGCATCCTGTCGTTTCTGAGCTGGAAATTATTCAGCCCGATGACCTGACGCCCAGGCAGGCGCTGGAAATGCTGTATAAGCTGAAAAAAATAGCTGCCAGCGCAACCTGAAAGCTCAGGTGCAGGGTGGCAGCTGTTTACATCAATGGCAGCCGGATTGTCTGCAACAAGCGGCTGTCATTTATTTAGTGGTGGTGACCGCCTGCGCCATGTACGTGCTGGTGCGCAACTTCTTCTTTATTGGCTTCACGCACATCGGTGATGGTTGCAGTGAAAACCACACGTTCGCCAGCCCACGGATGGTTGCCGTCAACCACGACTTTGCCGTCAGCAATTTCTGAAACGGTGTACAGGATCACTTCGCCGGTTTCGTCTTCACCTTCAAACTGCATGCCTACTTTCAACTCGGCGGCAGGGAAAGCACTGGCTGGCTCGATTTGTACCAGTTCTTCGTCGTATTCACCGAAAGCATCCGTTGGTTGCAAGTCTACAGTCACAACATCGCCAACATTTTTGCCATGCATGGCTTCTTCAACTTTAGGGAAAATATTGTCGTAGCCACCGTGCAGGTAAGCCACTGGATCGCTGCTTGATTCAAGCACGTTGCCATCGGCATCTTTTAATTCATAAGTCATTGATACTACGGTGTTCATTGCGATTTGCATGGTAGGTTCCTCAAGCCGGGCTGTGTGTATGAAAACCCGGATAAAATTAACGGTAAGATAACGCGGTGTAAAAAATTAAGTGTAAGATTTTAAACTATATTTTGAATATTCTTAAATTAAATATTCCGCTTTTTAGCCTGCATTCAGATTTTGTGGTGTTTTGTAATCAGGCGGTCCAGAGTAGAGGCAAAAGCCTGCCGGTCGCCCTGGTTAAGGCTGGATGGGCCGCTGATGTCCACGCCGTTGCTGCGTAACTCTTCCATCAGGTTGCGCATCGCCAGCCGTTCTTTAATGTTGGCAGCCGTATAAAGCTCCCCGCGCGGATTCAGCGCCAAGCCGCCTTTTTCCACCACTTGTGCCGCGAGCGGAATATCGGCGGTGATCACCAGGTCGCCAGTTTCCATCTCTGCGACGATGCGGTTGTCGGCTACATCAAACCCGCCTGGCACCTGCATGGTTTTGATAAAAGCCGATGGCGGCGTACGTAAAAACTGGTTAGCGACCAGCGTGGTCGTGATTTTGGCTCTGATTGCAGCTCGGAATAATATCTCTTTAATCACAACCGGACAGGCGTCGGCATCAACCCAAATTTTCATGGACTAAAAACTTTATTCAAAATATTTACACAAGTAAATTTGAGTGGTTTTTAAAGTGGCTATTATGGTATCCGTCATAGCAGCCTGTGCTGATATGACGGAGGTCAGATACTAGCGACCCCTGCCGCCGCTTCTGTGCTGGCTATTAGTGTTGCTGCCCGCTGCCCTGTTTGGGTTGCCCCTGGAGTCGCCGTTCCTGAAGCCGCCGCCATTAGGGCGTGCGGCATTGGCGCCTGAGTTGCTGCGTGGCCTGTTGCCTTGGTTGGGTACGGTCGGTGAAAACAGCGCCGGCTGCGGCATGGCCTGGTGTCTGGCGGCTTCTGACATCGGTTTGCTTTGTGATGTTGGCTTGTTTTGCACTGCCGGTTTGTTTTGAGATTTAGGTGCGTTGTTTGCAGCTTGACCGTTATTCTGCGGTTTACGTTTCTGGCCGTGCTGCGGACGCGGTGCGCGAGGCGCTTCCGGTTCCGGGTTGGCGTTTGGTGTGAAACCTTCAACCTGCACTCTTGGAATCTCGCGCTTGATCAGCTTTTCAATATCCTTGAGCAGTTTGAGTTCTTCACGGTCTACCAGTGATACCGCTGCGCCGCTGCTGCCGGCACGGCCAGTACGGCCAATGCGGTGTACATAGTCTTCCGGTACGTTCGGTAACTCAAAGTTGACGACTTGCGGCAGCTGGTCAATATCCAGGCCGCGGGCTGCAATGTCGGTGGCGACCAGTACGCGTACTGTGCCATCCTTGAACTGGGCGAGTGCCTTGGTGCGCGCGCCCTGGCTTTTGTTACCGTGAATGGCGGCGGCTTCGATGCCATCCTTGACCAGTTTTTCTGTCAGGCGGTTAGCGCCATGCTTGGTGCGCGTGAATACCAGCACCTGTTTCCAGTCATTAGCGGTTACCAGGTGGCTCACCAGATCACGCTTATGTGCTTGCGGCACCATGTGTACAGTTTGCGTTACCAGTTCTGATGCAGTGTTGCGGCGTGCCACTTCTACAAAGCCCGGGTTGTGCAATAAACCATCAGCCAGGGCTTTGATTTCATCGGAAAACGTCGCTGAGAACAGCAGGTTCTGCCGCTGTTTCGGCAGCATGGCCAGAATTTTCTTGATGTCGCGGATAAAACCCATGTCCAGCATGCGGTCGGCTTCATCCAGCACCAGAATTTCAACGCCTGACAGATCAATGGTTTTCTGGCCGGCGTGATCCAGCAGGCGACCCGGTGTGGCAACCAGGATATCCAGCGGTTTTTTCAGGCGGCTGATCTGCGGGTTGATATTGACGCCGCCGAAGATCACGGTAGAAGTGAGCGGCAAGTGTTTGCCGTACACTTTTACAGACTCTTCAATCTGTGCGGCTAATTCGCGTGTCGGGGTTAGCATCAGGCAGCGTGGACGGCCTTTGGCAGCTTCAGCGTGTGGTTTCTGGCTCAGTAAATGCAGGATCGGTAATGTAAAGCCTGCGGTTTTACCGGTGCCGGTTTGCGCACCTGCCAGCAGGTCGCCGCCATTCAGCACCAGCGGAATGGCTTTGGCCTGTATCGGCGTCGGGTTGGTGTAGCCGGTATCGGCAATCGCGCGCAGGATCGGTTCGCATAAGCCTAACTCGTCGAAACTGAGTGTGCTTTTTTCAATCGTAAGATCCGCTTTAATGGCTTCAGGTTGAAACCCGTCAATAGGCGAGTTTATTTCAGTGGTATTTGTTGTTTGTGCTGTCAAGGTAATGCTCCGGTTCAAGTATCAGGCCGACCTATTACTTTAAATGAAGCAACACCAATCGAGGTCTGGGCAAGTGTGGTTATATTCGGTATTGGGATACGGAAGATAATCAGGGTAAGAGACCGCTACGCTGATTGGTTGGCGTAGGGTGAATGAATTGCTGAGGATTATACGTAAGATTGCGATTAAAGCCAGCAATACTTTTTGATTAAAACCGGCTTGATTAAAACCAGCCTGATTGAAACCGGTTTGATTAGAACAGGTTGATTAAAGCCGGACGCACCGAGTGATGGGTTATCTCGCAGGTGGGTAGGCGTTCTGGTGTAAGCGGCGCCACACCCACGGTGCTATCGGGTTTTCCGCGCCCCAAAGACCAATGTGCATTCTGCGGGCTGTTGCTGCGGCATTTTTAATGGCGAGGTTGTCGGAGTATTTAGCGTTATGCCAGGCATAGCCATGTTCGGCCATATACAGGCTGGCGTCCGTCTGGTTGCATTGCAGCCTGCCCAGGTGGCGGTTGTATTTGTCCTTGCCGGCCAGATCAACGCTGATGGCGCTGCCTTTGCAAAGATTGGTGAGTGCGCGGCGTGCTTTCTGGCCGAACGCCTGGTTGCGTTCGGGCGCATCAATGTCGGCCAGGCGTAATTTCAGCCTGTCGCCGGTATGGGTTTTCAATTCAACCGTATCACCATCGTAGACTTTGCTGACCGTATAACGAACGTCAGTGTGGCCAGATGTCGATAATACAGGTGTCGATAATAAAAGCAGCAGGCCTGCCAGAAAGAAACGCAGCAATGACATGTTCAGGCGCTTTGTTAAGTTTTATTGGTGATGCTCATGATGATAGCCGTGTTCACGGTCGAGCAGGCTGTAGTAATTGGAAGGTTCCAGCACCGTGGGGATAGGGTCGGTATCCGTATTGGGATGGTCTTTGCTGTAATGCAGGCCGCGGCTTTCTTTGCGCTCCATTGCGCTTCTCACGATCAGTTCGGCCACCTGCAGTAAATTACGCAGTTCGATCAGGTCGTTGCTGATTTTAAAGTTGCTGTAGAACTCATGCACTTCGTCACGCAGCATATGAATGCGGTGCAAGGCACGGCTCAGGCGTTTATCCGTGCGTACGATACCGACATAGTTCCACATGGAGCGGCGCAGCTCATCCCAGGTATGGGTAATCAGCACTTCTTCATCGGCATCGGTGACGCGGCTTTCATCCCAGTAAGGCAGGGTGGGTACAGGTTTTTCTGGCTGCTTCAGGATGTCTTCCGCCGCGGACTGGCCGAATACCAGGCACTCAAGCAGTGAATTGCTGGCAAGGCGGTTTGCGCCGTGCAGGCCGGTACATGCAGTTTCGCCAATCGCATAAAGGTTCTTGATGTCGGTACGGCCTATATCGTCGGTCATGATGCCGCCGCACATGAAGTGTACTGCCGGCACTACCGGAATCGGTGTTTTGCTGATGTCTATACCCAGTTCCAGGCAGCGGCGGTAGATGTTGGGGAAATGCGACTGGATGAATTCCAGGGATTTGTGCGAAATATCGACATAGACGCAATTCAGGCCGCGTTTTTTCATTTCAAAGTCAATCGCGCGTGCTACGACATCGCGTGGCGCCAGCTCCGCCCTGGGGTCGTGGTTTGGCATGAAGCGGGTGCCGTCAGGCAGTTTTAATATGCCGCCTTCACCGCGGACGATCTCTGAAATCAGGAAAGATTTTGCCTGCGGGTGGTAAAGGCAGGTAGGGTGGAACTGGATAAATTCCATGTTGGCAACACGGCAGCCCGCACGCCATGCCATTGCCATGCCGTCGCCGGTGCTGACATCCGGGTTGGTCGTGTAAAGGTAGACTTTGCCGGCGCCGCCAGAGGCCAATACGGTATTCTGCGCACCGATGGTGATGACTTTGCCTGTTATGTTATTCAGCACATAAGCGCCCAGGCAGGCGTTGCTGTTAAGAAGCTCCGGGTCTTTTACTTTTTGCGTGGTGATCAGGTCAACCGCAATATGGTTTTCAAGCAGGGTGATGTTGGGGTGCTGGCGAACTTTCTGTGCCAGCGTGGTCTGCACTTCACGGCCGGTTGCATCGGCAGCGTGAATGACGCGGCGATGGCTATGGCCGCCCTCGCGGGTTAAGTGATAGCCGCTGTCATCGTGTTCGCGTGTAAAGCTGACGCCTTGCTCGATCAGCCATTCAATGGTTTCCTTGCCATGCTCGACCACTTTCCTGGTAACCGCTGCGTCGCACAGGCCGGCGCCGGCTGTCAGGGTGTCCTGAATATGCGCTTCTATTGAATCTTCATCGTTCAGTACCGCAGCAATGCCGCCCTGCGCCCAGTTGCTTGCCGAATCGTCAATGCTACGCTTGCTTATCAGGCATATTTTCTTGTGCTCTGCCGTGCGCAGTGCCAGAGACAAACCGGCGAGGCCGCTGCCAATAATTAAAACGTCAAATTGCTGCATAGGTTTTTAATCTGTAGGGATGAGGTAAATTGAACTCAGAGGAACTAACGAGAGTGTATCGCGGTCATTGTAAAAGGCAATAGCAATAGTGTAGCAACGGTTAAATAGTGCAGTAGCGATCATAAAGTAAGTGCTTTGGGTTATTAATGAGTAAAGGGTATTTTTGTTGATTCAAGTTGCTAATTTTAATGAATGGAAATACCCTAATGACAGTGAGGGAATAACTAATGATACAGCCCGGTAAAATACAGGAATTTACGCAATTAAACTTTATGCAACCTTCGTCGCAAGGGTATACTAGCGAGGTCGGCAGGCGTGATAATAAAATTGAACAAAATAAGACTGAGACTACAGGAAATCTTACAGTAGTGGCTATTACTCCAACTCCAGGTAATCGTGAGATCGATCATGAGCTTGTGTTGCGTGCGCAGCGCGGAGATAAGCGTGCTTTTGGTCTGCTGGTAGATAAATACCAGCGCAAATTAGCGCGCCTGTTGTCCCGCATGATCCGCGACCAGTCTGAAATTGAAGACGTGGTGCAGGAATCATTCATTAAAGCCTATCGTGCTTTACCTAATTTCCGTGGTGACAGTGCTTTTTATACCTGGCTGTACCGTATCGGTATCAATACCGCTAAAAACTATCTGGTTTCAGTCGGGCGCAGGCCTACGGTAAGCACTGATATTGAAATCGAAGATGCCGAAAATTTCGACAGCGGCGATGAATTGCGCACCACTGAAACACCTGAATCCAGCATGATGACCAAGCAGATTGCGCAGACCGTGAACGATACGGTTGAGAGTCTGCCTGATGAGCTGCGCACGGCAATTACGCTACGTGAGATAGAAGGCCTCAGTTATGAGGAAATCGCCAATATCATGGGGTGCCCGATTGGTACCGTGCGTTCGCGTATTTTCAGGGCGCGCGAAACCATTGCCTTGAAATTGAGGCCATTGCTGGATACGCCTGAGAATAAACGTTGGTAAAAATAGAATTTGTGGGAGCTTGGTTTAGTGTTTAGGAGCAAAAAATGAGTGAACAAATATCCGCTTTGATGGATGGCGAAATTGCGGTTGAAGATGCCGGGCATCTGATGTCATCATTGCAGTCCAGCAGGCAATCAGCCGAGGCTTGGAGCCAATACCATCTGATTGGTGATGCGATGCGCGGTAGCCGGGTGCTCAGTAAGGATTTCAAGCAGAATCTCATGCATAAGATCGATATGGAGCCTACGGTACTGGCACCAAAGTCACTGCAGGTAAATGCAGAAAAAACAGTCGAAATTAAAGATCGGCTGCCTGCGAAATGGGCGATAGCGGCTTCTTTTGCCGCGGTGATGGCGGTAGGCTGGATGGCCATGCAGCAGGTGCAGCCAGGCAGCGCAGTGCCTGCATTTGAAATGGCAAAGGCTGATGTGGTCGAGCAGGCGATCCCGAATGAATATATGGCAGCGCATCAGTCATCCGCGCCATCGGCAAGTTCTTATTACATTCAATCAGTGAGCTATTCGGAGTGATGTTAATGGAGCATTTTGTTCTGGCCAGAAGTCTTGCCAGTGCATCACTGATTGCAGTTTTACTCTCAAGTTTCAATAGTTATGCTTCTGAAGAAGACTCCTGGCAGGTTTTGCAGAAAGCGGCAGTTGCGGCACACGCTTTAAGTTACAAGGGTATCTTTGTCTGCCAGACCGCAAAACAGGTGAAATCTGTAGAGATTACACATCTGTTTGATGGCCAGAATGAATTTGCGCGTAATGTGGTGCTGGATGGTTCGCCGCGCGAGGTGCTCAACCAGAGCGGCAATGTCGTGATTTACAACCCGCGCAACGGCAAGATTTTTATTGAAAAGCGTCGCGCCCAAAATATGTTCCCGGCGATTTTACCCACCGACCTTGATTCTATCCGCGCCAGTTATTCGCTGCGCAGCGGCGAGGCGGAGCGCATCGCGGGGCGCCCTGCGCAAGTGCTGGTGCTGGAGCCCAAAGATGGGCTGCGCTACAGCTACCGATTCTGGGTTGATACCGAGTATGGCTTGCTGCTGAAATCGGTGATGCTTAATAACCGCAATGAGGTTCTGGAAAGCATAGGCTTCAATCAGGTTGCCTTGATGAAAACGGTTGAACTGGACTGGTTTAAACCCAAGATAGATCACAACAAGAGCTATGTGATGGAGCAGGAGCAGGAACTGATTGCTGATCCCGGGTCGCCGATTGATTGGGAAATCAAAGTGCTGCCGCCAGGTTACCGCAAGGTAGATCAGGTGATTCGTAAGGTTCAGGGCAAGCCTGCGCCGGTTATACACGTGATTTTTTCCGATGGCCTTGCTTTTGTTTCGCTGTTTATCGAGCCTGCGGTCAAGCCTACCAAAGAGAAGCCGGCACCTAAAAACGTGCTGACGACAACCGGCAACACCAGTTTTTATGCCAATGTGAATAACGGGCATCTGGTCACGGTGATCGGGGAAGTGCCTGAGGCCACGGTCGTGCAGATAGCCAATGCTGTTGTATTTAAAAAATAACTGTATTTACAAAATAATTGATAGTGTAGTTTGCAGCCATGATTGAAGAATTTGCAGTAGTGACCAAACGTTTCGATGACCATGTCATGCTTGAAATCGAAAGGCGCACCGCCTGCGGCCTCTGCGGCCAGAAACGCGGCTGCGGCAATGCCACCTGGGGTAAGCTATTGGGGCATGATAGCCATGAGTTTGCGGCTGATAACGCAATCAATGCTAATGTCGGCGATAGTGTAGTGGTCGGCATAGATGAGAGCGTTGTGCTCAGTTCCGCTTTTTATCTTTACGTTGTGCCGCTTTTTACCATGCTGGTTGCTGCCGTGCTGGCCGATACCCTGCTTGATAATGAGTTCTATGTCATGCTGGCTGCAGCCCTGGGCTTACTGCTGGGGTTTGCCTGGGTGAAAGGGCACCTGGTCGGTTTTGGCCGTGTCAAAAAGCCCTATGGCAAAAAATTCCGTGCCGCTGTCCTGCGCCACGCAGATGATGCGGTGTCCTGTAAGAACTCAGACCCAGCTAGCACCGATCACGATTGATGCAGGGGCTGCGATTTTGTGTAATTTCAAACTAAACGAGGTGAGTAGATGAAGAAAAGTTGGATTGCCGCAGTTGCTTTCAGTTTGATCGCTGTGGTTCAGTCATATGCCTATGCCAAGGATTTGCCGGACTTTACCGTACTGGCGGAGACGCAAGGGCCTGCCGTAGTCAATATCAGCATTACGCAGAACATGAAAGCGGAAAATGCAGCGCCGTTTCCGGGAATGCCCGGCGATGAGCAGATGCAGGAGTTTTTCAGGCGTTTCGGCATTCCTATGCCAGGACAGGTACCAGGCCAGAATGGCGCACCGCAGCAGGAATATAAATCGCAATCACTGGGTTCCGGTTTCATTATCAGCAGTGATGGTTACATATTAACGAATGCGCATGTGGTGGCCGAGGCGGACGAGGTGATTGTCAAGCTGTCGGATAAGCGTGAGTTCAAAGCCAAGATCATCGGTGCCGACAAGCGTACCGATGTCGCTTTGGTGAAAATCGAGGCAACCGGTTTGCCGAAAGTGACTACCGGTGACCCTAATAAATTGAAAGTAGGCGAATGGGTCGCTGCAATCGGTTCACCTTTCGGCCTGGAAAATACGATGACCGCGGGTATTGTCAGCGCAAAAGGCCGTGCATTGCCGCAAGAAAATTTTGTGCCATTCATTCAGACCGATGTGGCGATTAACCCGGGCAACTCCGGCGGGCCGCTGTTTAACCTGGCTGGTGAAGTCGTGGGCATTAACTCCCAGATTTACAGCCGCAGCGGCGGTTCTATGGGGCTTTCTTTCAGTATCCCGATTGACGTGGCACTGGATGTATCCAATCAGCTCAAAACCAGCGGTAAGGTCAATCGTGGCTGGCTCGGTATCGTCATTCAGGAACTGAGCAAGGAACTGGCGGAATCTTTCGGTATGAAAAACACCAATGGCGCCCTGGTTGCTGCGGTTGAAAAGAACGGGCCTGCCGATAAGGGCGGCCTGGAAGCCGGTGACGTGATCACCAAGTTTGACGGCAAGCCGATAGTCGCATCTTCTGATTTGCCGCGTGCGGTTGCCGCAGCCAAGCCTGGTAAGGCTGCAGCGGTAGAAGTGCTGCGCAAGGGCAGCCAGAAAACCCTGAATATTACCATCGGTGAAATGCCGACCGAAGGCGCTGAGGTTGCGCAGACAGCAAAACCTGCCGCCAAGCCGGAAGTTAACCGCATTGGGCTGCTGCTTAAAGAGGCTACAGCCCAGCAGCGGAAAAAGCTTAACGGTAAAAATGGCCTGGTCGTCCTGGATGCGCAGGGTGCCGTTGCCCAGGCAGGTGTCCGCCGCGGCGATGTGATCCTGGGGCTGAATAACTCCGAGGTGCAGAGTCTGGAGCAGTTTAATAAACAGCTGTCAGGTTTTGCCGCAGGCAAGTCTGTCGCATTGCTAGTGTTGCGCGGTGAAAACACTTTGTATGTACCGGTGAAAATTCCGGCAGGTAAATAGGCATTGCATCATGCCTGCGGTAATCAGTAGATGTTAATACTTTGAATTTGCTGTAAAATCCGAGCTGTTCAGTTAACAACAAGGGCGCCTAGAGCGCCCTTGTTGTTAAACCGGCAAGTTGGGTGAAATCGGACTTGTCTTAATAGCAGTAGAACCAGTATCAATAGAACCAGAACCAGTAGAGCCAGTACAAGTAGAACCAGGCTGTAAAATATAGCCAGTTATTGAAATAGTCACATAATTAAAAATACACCATGAAAAATATTCGTAATTTCTCCATCATTGCCCACATTGACCACGGTAAGTCTACGCTGGCTGACCGGATCATTCATCTGTGCGGCGGCCTGGCTGACCGCGAGATGGAGGCGCAGGTGCTTGATTCCATGGATATCGAGCGTGAGCGCGGCATTACGATCAAGGCGCAGACTGCGGCTTTGCATTACAAGGCGGATGATGGCGAGGTCTATCAGCTGAACCTGATTGATACACCGGGGCACGTGGATTTCAGTTATGAAGTATCCCGCTCACTCTCGGCCTGTGAAGGGGCTTTGCTGGTGGTGGATGCTAGCCAGGGGGTAGAAGCGCAAAGCGTGGCTAACTGCTATACGGCGCTTGACCTCGGTGTGGAAGTGACAGCGGTACTGAATAAAATTGATTTACCTTCAGCCGACCCGGATCGTGTGATCCAGGAAATTGAAGATGTGATCGGTGTCGATGCGAGTGATGCCGTACGCTGCTCGGCTAAAACCGGTGTAGGCGTGCGTGACGTGCTGGAAGCGGTGATTGCCAAAGTGCCGCCGCCGCAGGGAGACGTAGCCAAACCCCTGAAAGCATTGGTGATTGATGCGTGGTTTGATAACTACGTCGGCGTGGTGATGCTGGTGCGTGTGATCGACGGTGTACTGAAACCTAAAGAAAAAATCCGCCTGATGGCGACGGGCGCTGAATACCTGTGTGAGCAGGTTGGTGTGTTTACGCCTAAATCACTGCAGAAGACGTCTCTCTCAGCGGGTGAAGTAGGCTTTGTGATTGCCGGTATTAAAGAACTGGCTGCGGCTAAAGTCGGTGATACCGTGACCTTGGCCGGCAAGCCTGCTGCCGAACCCCTGCCGGGTTTCAAGGAAGTGAAACCGCAAGTATTTGCCGGCTTGTATCCGGTCGAATCCAACCAGTTTGAGGCCTTGCGCACAGCGCTAGAAAAGCTGAGTCTGAATGATGCCAGCCTGCTGTTTGAACCGGAGAACTCAACAGCGCTGGGCTTTGGCTTCCGCTGTGGCTTTCTGGGCTTGCTGCACATGGAAATTGTGCAGGAGCGTTTAGAGCGCGAATATGACATGGATCTGATCACGACAGCGCCGACAGTTGTGTATGAACTACTGCTTAAAAACGGTGATGTGGTTCAGATCGAGAACCCATCACGTCTGCCGGAAACGTCCCGTATCGAAGAAACGCGGGAGCCTGTTATTACCGTGAACCTGCTGATGCCGCAGGATTATGTTGGCCCGGTGATGACCTTGTGTAATAACAAACGCGGCATACAGAAGAACATGCAGTACATGGGCCGTCAGGTGATGCTCAGTTATGAAATGCCGCTGAATGAGGTGGTGCTGGATTTCTTTGATAAACTGAAATCCGTATCGCGCGGTTATGCAAGTATGGATTATGAGTTTCTGGAATTCCGTGCTGCAGACCTCGTTAAGCTCGATATTATGGTTAACGGGGAACGTGTGGATGCGCTCAGTATGATCGTGCATCGCTCAACCAGTGTTCACCGCGGACGCGAAGTCGCTGCAAAGATGCGCGAATTGATTCCACGCCAGATGTTCGATGTAGCGATCCAGGCTTCGATTGGTGCGAATATCATTGCGCGTGAAACAGTCAAGGCGATGCGTAAAAACGTAATCGCCAAATGTTATGGCGGCGACGTATCGCGTAAGCGCAAGTTGCTGGACAAGCAAAAAGAAGGTAAAAAACGCATGAAGCAGGTGGGTAACGTCGAGATCCCGCAGGAAGCGTTCCTGGCCATTCTGCGCGTTGAAGATAAGTAGACTTAAAACATATCAATTTAGGGTAAACCACCATGATGTTCGCATTGTTCATGATTGTCATATTGCTAGTAACCGGTTTCATATGGCTGCTGGATATTCTTGTCCTGAGAAAAAAACGCCCGGCAGGTGTCGATGAACCTATTCTGGTTGAATATGCAAAAAGTTTCTTTCCGGTCATCCTGGTCGTATTTTTTGTACGCTCGTTTATCGTTGAGCCTTTTAAGATCCCGTCCGGTTCCATGATGCCTACTTTATTGGCCGGTGATTTCATCCTCGTGAATAAATTCACTTATGGCCTGCGTGTGCCGATACTGAACAATACTTTTTTAGAGGTGAATCAGCCTGAACGTGGCGATGTGGTGGTGTTCCACTACCCGCCGGCACCGTCAGTGGATTACATCAAGCGCGTCATCGGCCTGCCTGGTGACAGGATCCGCTATCAGGATAAAAAACTGACGATCAACGGCGAGCCTATACCGCAGGAACTGGCTGGCGATTATGAGTACGTAATGGCTGGCCTCAATGTGATTGTGGCAAAAAAATACCGTGAACAGCTGGGTAGCGTGCAGCATGATATTCTGATTCACGATGTGGTCGGCAACTATGATGAAGACAGTCTGGGTGGGAAATTCCTGAAGGATGAAGAGATCACAGTGCCGCCGGGACATTACCTGGCCATGGGCGACAATCGGGATAACAGCTCGGATAGTCGGGTGTGGGGGTTTGTGCCGGAAAGAAATCTGGTCGGCAAGGCGTTTTTTATCTGGATGAATTTTGATCAGGGTTCTAGAATAGGCAATTCGATTCATTAACATTTTTTGCAAATTAGCTTTGAGCAATACGCCTTATATAAATTAGCATCTTAATCTCAATCAATCACGGGGAAGAATATGACAAATCACTTGAAGAATTATCGCGCTGACCATAAAACACAGAATGGCGTTACCTTGATGGGCTTGATCGTGGTATCTGCTTTGCTTGTTGTCGTTGCGCTGATCGGTATGAAAGTTGTGCCTGCATACATGGAATTCCTGTCGGTTAAAAAAGTGCTGAGTGCCATGAAACAAGAGCCGCTGGGGGAAATGAGCGTCAAGGATATCAGGCAGTCTTTCGATAAGCGTGCTTCGGTTGCCTATATTTCAGTGGTGAAGGGTTCTGACCTGATTATCGAGAAGAATGGCACTGATACCGTGGTGGGTGTTGATTACCAGGTGATCAAACCGCTTGCCGGCAATATCAGTGTGTTAATCGATTTTTCTACACAGGATAATGTTAAGTAAGCCTATGCATTTTAAAAGCCTATAATGATTCAGCAGGAATTAGCCAGGCGCCTGTCGCACACTTTCACTAACGTTAACCTGCTGACGCAGGCGCTGACGCACCGCAGTTTTGGCGCTCACAACAATGAGCGCCTGGAGTTTCTGGGTGATGGCGCCTTGAATTTCATTATTGCCAACCAGCTTTACCAGCGCTTCCCGAAACTGGCAGAAGGCGACTTAAGCCGTTTGCGCGCGCAGCTCGTAAAAGAAGCAACGCTGAGTGAGCTGGCGACATCCCTTAATCTGGGCGATGCGCTAAAATTAGGTGAGGGTGAGTTGAAAAGCGCAGGCTGGCGCAGGCCTTCTATTCTGGCTGATGCGCTGGAAGCCATTATCGGTGCTGTTTATCTCGATGGCGGTTTTCACGCCGCAGAAGCGTTTGTACTTGGGCTTTACACAGCCAGGCTGGATACTATCGATCCGAAAGTGATTGATAAAGACCCGAAATCATTACTGCAGGAGCTGCTGCAAAGCCGGAAAGCCGCCGTGCCGGAATATACCGTTACGCTCACCAGCGGTGAAGCGCATGCCCAGAAGTTCGTAGTAGAGTGTTTTATTCAGAAACATGATATTCGCACTGTAGGCGAAGGCAGCAGCCGCCGGCTTGCTGAGCAGCAGGCAGCCCAGCTCGCTTTGCTGGAGATTAAAAAAATATATATTGGAAAAACTAAAAAATGACAGACCACGATTTCGAAGCAGATACTGGTGAAACATCCGTCTTTAAATGCGGAACGGTGGCGATTGTCGGTCGCCCTAACGTGGGTAAATCTACCTTGCTGAACCACATCCTGGGTACCAAGTTAGCCATTACTTCACGCAAGGCACAAACCACCAGGCACCGTTTGCTGGGCATTCATACCACTGATGACAGCCAGTATCTGTTTGTGGATACGCCGGGTTTTCAGCAGAAACACCTGAATGCCCTGAATAAAGGCTTGAATAAAACCGTGACGCAGGTACTGTCGGAAGTTGATGTGGTGCTGTTCGTGATCGAGCCGATGAAACTTGGTGATGCTGACCGTATGGTGCTGAAACTGCTGTCGGAAAAAACGCCGACTATCCTCGTGGTGAATAAGCTGGACCTGATGGGGGATAAAGGCAACTTGCTGCCGCTGATTCAGGATTTTGACCTTGAGTTCCCGTTTGCCGACATCGTGCCGGTGAGTGCTAAAAAGACGTTGAATATTGAAGAGCTGCTGACAACTATCCGCAAGTACCTGCCGGAGCAGCCGGCAATCTATGCCGAAGATGAACTGACTGACAAGAATGAGCGTTTCCTGGCCGCAGAACTGGTGCGCGAGAAAGTGTTCAGATTCTCCGGGGATGAGATTCCGTATTCGGTTGCCGTAGAGATCGAAAAGTTTGAACAGGTTGGCAAATTGCGCCGTATTTTCTGTGCAGTGATCGTAGATAAGGAAAGCCAGAAACCGATGCTGATCGGCAAAGGCGGCGAGAAGCTCAAACAGATATCAACCGAAGCGCGTATGGACATGGAAAAACTGTTCGGCGGTAAGGTGTATCTTGAAGTCTGGGTGAAAGTAAAAGGCGGCTGGGCCGATGACGAGCGGGCTTTAAAGAGTTTGGGGTATTAGATCAATTAACCGCCGATGCACGCCGATAAACGCCGATTTTGGATTGTTAAAAAAAACGATATATTGGCTTTGTAATTGGTAGATTAAGTATAAATTTCTTACTTGCTTAAAAATAATCGTGATGTTTATTCTAGTGGTGTCGTGATAAACATAATTCATGGATTCTATCGGCGTTTATCGGCGTGCATCGGCGGTTTAAATTAAAGTTGTTATGGCTTCAGTCACTACCCACCGTCAGGACAATCAGGCAGTTTACGTGCTGCATACCTACCCGTTCAAGGAAACCAGCCTGGTGGTAGAGTTGTTTGCACGTGACTTCGGGCGCGTGGCAACAACTGCCAAAGGCGCTAGACGTCCGCGCTCAGCGATGCGCGGCCTGCTGCAGGCATTTCAGCCGATGGCGGCAACCTGGTCGGGCAAGCAGGAACTGAAAACATTGCACAGCCTGGATTGGAACGGCAGCTTGCTGCTGTTGCAGGGCGAAGCGCTCATGTGCGGCTTTTACCTCAATGAACTGTTGCTGCGATTGCTGCCGCGTGAAGACCCGCATGAAGCGCTGTTTGAATACTATGCCGATACTTTAAAAATATTGGCAAGCGGTCAGGACTTGGCTACAACCTTGCGCAGGTTTGAACTCAAGTTCCTGCAGGAACTCGGTTACGCGATTCCGCTGGAGTTTGACGTAAACGCAGCGCCTATACAGGAATTACAGAATTACCGTTATGAAGCCGAGCATGGTGCGATCAAATTGAATGCACCGTCAGGCCCTTATGATAATGGCGTACAATTATCGGGTAAAACCTTGATTGATATGGCTAATGATGATTACAGCCATGCGCAGACCAAACAGCAGAGCAAACAGCTCATGCGCTATTTACTAGCGCATTACCTGGGTGATAAACCGCTGCATACCAGGCAGTTATTGATTGATTTGCAGGATTTTTAGTTTTTTTGTTAACCGCCGATAAACGCCGATGCACGCCGATTACAATGATTGCTGAGCATTTTGATCTTACACAGAAAGTTGAATTGAATGTTGTTCAGGCTTTAATCCGCAGACTTAATAAATGGCCGTGCTACGATTTTTGCAATAATTGGATATATAAATTAGAAACCTTAAGCTGTTTTTATCGGCGTGCATCGGCGTTTATCGGCGGTTAAACCAAGTATTTGGAAAGTAAAATAAATGATTAAATTAGGTGTCAATATCGACCACGTCGCAACTATCCGTCAGGCGCGTGGCACAAAATACCCGAGCGTAGTGCAGGCAGCTTTGCGCGCCGAGCAGTCCGGCGCCGACAGCATTACCCTGCATCTGCGTGAAGACCGCCGCCACATGCAGGATGCCGACATATTCGCGCTGCGTCCCTTGTTGCAAACCAAGATGAATCTTGAGTGCGCGGTGACGGATGAAATGATTGATATTGCCTTGCAGGTTGCGCCGCAGGATGTGTGCCTGGTGCCGGAGCGCCGCGAGGAGCGCACGACTGAAGGTGGGCTGGACGTAGCAGGCAATTTCAGCAATGTGCAGAAAGCCGTAAAAAGACTCAGCGACGCCGGAATCCGCGTTTCACTGTTCATCGGCCCGGATATTGCGCAAATTGATGCGGCCAAGAAAACCGGCGCACCGGTGATTGAACTGCATACCGGTACCTTTGCCGATGCCGAGCATGAAGTGACCAGGAATGCAGAGCTGGAGCGTATCAAAACCGCCGTGATGCATGCGCTGGATCTGGGGCTGGTTGTGAATGCAGGCCACGGTTTGCATTATCACAATGTACATGAGATTGCTTCTATCCACGGCCTGGAAGAATTGAACATCGGCCATGCCATCGTCGCTCATGCACTGTTTGTAGGCTGGGATAACGCAGTGCGCGAGATGAAGGCGCTGATCAAAGAGTTTGCGCCCGAGTAACTCATTACGTATTGCATATGATATTCGGTATCGGTACAGACATTGTAGAAGTTGCCCGCATCAAGGCATCGCTCGAAGAGTTCGGTGATGCATTTGCGCAGCGCATCCTGGCGGAAAGTGAATTTGCCAGTTATCTCGCATCCGGCATCAAGCCACGTTTTTTGGCTAAACGCTTTGCCGCAAAAGAGGCATTTTCCAAAGCGCTGGGCACCGGCCTGCGCGCACCTGCCACTTTGCAGAACATTGCAGTCTCGCATGATGCGCTTGGCAAGCCGGTACTGATGCTGGCGCCGGAGCTGCAGGCTTTGCTGCAAAGCAAAAATATCAGCCAGACGCATATCAGTATCAGTGATGAAAAAAACCTCGCTGCGGCATTTGTGGTGCTGGAAACATGACAGTCAGTCATTTATCCGTTGCCGATACTGATGTCGATGTCGCGCGCCGCTTCGGCGGCGTATCCCGGCTTTATGGTGCAGAAGGCCTGGCGAAGCTGCGGTCATCACATATCTGTGTGGTCGGTATCGGCGGTGTCGGCAGCTGGGCCGCAGAAGCATTGGCGCGTAACGCGGTCGGCACCATTACGCTGATCGACCTGGATAATATTGCCGAATCCAATGTCAATCGCCAGCTGCATGCAGTCGACGGTGCTTTCGGTAAGGCAAAGGTGACGGCAATGCGGGAGCGTATCCACAGCATTAACCCGCTGGCAACCGTACATGAAATAGAAGATTTCGTAACGCAGGAAAACGCGGCTGATATGTTGAGCCGCAACTATGATGGCATCGTTGATTGCATCGATGACGCGAAGGCCAAAATGGCAATCGTGGCTTTCTGCAAATCAAACAATATCCCGATAGTGACCACCGGCGGTGCCGGCGGGCGCCTGGATCCAAGCAGGATCAGGCTGGCTGATTTATCGCTGGTCACCGGAGATCGCCTGCTGGCAAAAGTCAGAAACGGTTTGCGCCGTGAATACGCATTCCCTAAGGGGGATGATGCCAGCAATAAAGCTTCCAGGCGCAAGGCTTCATTATTCGGTATCACCGCTGTTTATTCCGATGAAAACGTGATTCAGCCCAACCGCAGCTGTGAGACCGATGCCGAAGCTGCCATCACCGGGCTTAATTGTGCCGGTTATGGTTCCAGTGTCTGTGTGACAGCACCGTTTGGATTCGCCGCCGCAGCGGCGCTGTTATCAAAAATACTTAACGACTAAATATTCGGCAACTGAATACCTGCGTCTGAAATAATTACTGAATAAAGCGGATTTGTGTGTGAACGCCCCGGTGCTTGCCGGGTCTTTCAGGCATGGCTCCGCTGCTGCATGCTGACTTTGCAATGCCAATATCCTGCAGTCAGGTGTTTGTGTGGCTGGCGTGATTTCATTTTCATGGTAACTTCATTAAATTGTCATAATTGACGCATAGTATGTTTGAAACTATATTATTGTTAATAACATGCGGACGATTAATTCCCCAATAAAACTCCTGAATCGCGATATCAGTATTCTTGCGTTCAATGAACGTGTCATGAGCCTGGCGCAGAATACCGAGTATCCCCTGCTTGAACGCCTGCGTTTTCTATCGATTGTTTCATCAAACCTGGATGAGTTTTTTGAGGTGCGTGCAGCGCCGCATGTAGATGCCATGCGTGATGGCGAGCAGCAGAGCGATGTGAATGTCGAGAGTTATCAGGCGATTTCAAAAGTCGCGCATGTCCTCGTTGATAAGCAGTATGACATTTTCAACAATGACCTGCTGCCGGCACTTGAGGCGCAAGGTATTCGTCTGGTATCGCACGGCGAGCGCACGGCAGAGCAGAAGCGCTGGGTATCGCGCTATTTTGACGCGAATGTACGCCCGTTGCTGGTGCCGGTAGCGCTGGATCCATCGCATCCGTTTCCGCAGGTGGCCAATAAGTCACTCAATTTTATAGTTTCTTTAGGCGGCACGGACGCCTTCGGGCGCCAGAATAATATTGCGATTGTGCGCGTTCCCCGGGCTTTGCCCAGACTGATTAAGCTGCCGAAAAACCTGAGCGGCAAGCAGCAACTGTTTGTTTCGCTATCAAGCATCATACGCACGCATCTGGAGAGCCTGTTTGCCGGGCGTGAAATGCTGAGTTTTTCGCAATTCCGCGTTACCCGCCATTCAGACCTGGCTGTGGATGAGGAAGACGTAAAAAACCTGCGTACCGCATTGCGCCAGGGCCTGGTGCAGAGAAACTTTGGTGATGCCGTGCGTCTGGAAGTCTCCAATAGTTGCGATGAAAAACTGGCTAAATTCCTGTTGAAGCAGTTCGACCTGCCTAAAGAATCACTGTATCGTGTGCATGGCCCCGTTAACCTGGCGCGTCTGATGATGTGGGCCAACCTTGCCGAAGGCAGCCATCTTAACTTCAAGCCGTTTGAACCGAAAATCAGCCCTTTGCTGTTGCCCAATCAGTCGTTTTTTACACAGCTGAAGCAGCAGGATATTCTGATTCACCAGCCTTATGAAAGCTTTGAATCGGTCATTGATTTTTTGCGTGAGGCAGTTAATGACCCCGATGTACTGTCTATCCAGCAGACGATATACCGTACCGGCTCAGACCCGCGTATGCTCAAGCTGCTGCAGGAGGCGGTCCGGCGCGGCAAGGAAGTCATGGCAGTGGTGGAACTGAAGGCCAGGTTCGATGAAGAGGCTAACATCAACTGGGCTGAAGATCTGGAATCAGTCGGTGCGCAAGTGGTGTATGGCATTGTAGGACTGAAGACCCATGCGAAAATGCTGCTGGTGATGCGGCGTGAAGGCGCTGGCCTTAAATACTATGGTCATGTTTCTACCGGTAATTACAACCCCAAAACCGCACGCCTGTATACCGATGTCAGCATGCTGACCGCAGATCCCCAGATTACCCGCGATATGGAACATTTGTTCAGGCATATTGCCAGCCAGGTCAAGCTGCCGCGCATGCAGAAGCTGCTGGTCGCGCCATTTAACCTGCATAAGCAGATGCTGGCCAAGATCAGGGCGTCCGAAATGGCCGCCAAGGCTGGCAAGCCGGCTCGTATTATCCTGAAAATGAATGCGTTAACCGATGAAATGCTGGTGCGGGCGCTGGTCAGGGCAGGGCGCGCCGGAGTGGAAATCGATCTGATACTGCGCGGCGCATGCATCCTGCCGGTCAATGCTAAAGGGCTGGATGGCCGTATCCGTGTGCGATCCGTGATTGGCCGCCTGCTGGAGCATTCGCGAGTATTTTATTTCAAGATTGATGCCGATGAATGCATGTGGCTTTCAAGCGCGGATTGGATGAATCGCAACATGATGCGGCGCGTAGAGATCGCCTGGCCAATAACCGATGCCAAAAACCGCGCCAGGATACTGCAGGAATGCTGCCAGGTCTATCTGGATGATAACCACGATGCCTGGCTGCTGCAGGATGACGGCAGTTATAAATTAAGTACAAGCCTGCCTGCGCTTGCCAAACTGCCGGTGTTCAGTGCCCAGCAGTTTCTGATACAGAAATATGCCGATTAAACGCGTGGAGTCTCTATGGCAGATTTAATATTCTGGCGGCATGCCGAAGCTGAAGATGTCAGCGCCAGCGGTAAGGATACAGACCGCGCTTTGACCAAACGCGGCCGTAAAGATGCGGCCAGAATGGCAAAATGGCTCAGTGATTATCTGCCTGCCGTGACTGTGGTGCTGTGCAGCCCGGCACAGCGCTGCCGGGAAACGGCGGCGGCCCTGTCTGCATTGAATCAGGCGCCAGTAATAATCGAAGAGTTTTTAAGCGTAGACAGCAGTGCAGAGCGCATCGCCAAAGAGCTGGCCTCTAAATATAGCGCGAAAACGGTATTGATCGTCGGGCATCAGCCGAATCTTGGGTTGCTGATCGTAAAGCTGCTGGGAATGCACCAGAGTGCCGGCGTCGTAAAGAAAGGCTCGGTCTGGTGGCTGCGGCAACGCCTGGTCGGCAATGATGCAACGTATTATATCCATAGCGTCAGGCAGCCCGATAGCTAACATATCAGGCTTGTCATCTCAAAGTCCAATTCAAGACTCCCAATGTAAGATCAATGTGTTAATTTTGTAAAGTTAACGGTATGCATAATTGTATAACTGTGTTATTTTTGCTGTGCGTGCTATGCATCAGGCTGTCTTAAGACTGTTTCAGCACATGGCGTTTTCCACAAGGCGCCTGCCGTTTGGCGAACAGTTTTAAGGCTGGTTTGTAATTAAATTTTTATGGATATTTTGAAACTTTAATTCACTCAAGGAGTATTTATCATGATTTTTGTTAAACGTTTTTTCACTGCATTTCTTGCGGCATCAATATTGTTTACCGGTTCGATCCAAACTGTTCAGGCAGCCATGATCAGCGCAGAACAGGTTGCCGAAAGCACAGTGACCAACGAAGGTAATCAGAACCGTGCGCTGATTGTTGCCGCACTGTCGCGTGAAGATGTGCAGGCAGCACTGGTCGCCCGCGGTATAGACCCGGTACAGGCGCAGGATCGTGTAGCTGCATTAACTGATGAAGAAGCCAGCATGGTTGCTTCGCAGTTGGATAGCGCTCCGGCGGGTAGCGGCATTATCGGCGCAATTCTGCTGGTGTTCTTCGTACTGCTGCTTACCGATATCCTCGGCTTCACCAAGATTTTCCCTTTCACAAGGTCTGTCCGCTAGACGCAAGCTATTGTCATTGACAGCGTTTTATACAAAGCCGGCCAGTATGCTGCTTAAAGGCAGCCTGCTGGCCTTTGCATTCCTGCTCAGCGCCTGTGCCGCCACCGGTGTGCGTGATGTCACGCATGATCCGCAGCTGCCCCGGCATGCGGAACTGGTCGCTACTCCGTTTTACCCGCAGGAGCAATATCATTGCGGCCCTGCCGCGCTGGCAACGGCGCTTAATGCCGTCAATATCAGTGTCAGCCCCGATCAGCTCGTGCCTGAGGTCTATATTCCCAGCCGTAAAGGCAGCCTGCAGATTGAAATGCTGGTTGCCGCACGCAGGCATGGTGCCCTGGCGGTAAAGATTGAGCCGCAACTCCGTGCAGTGCTGAAAGAAATTGCGGCTGGTAACGTTGTGGTCGTGATGCAGAACCTGGGCTTGTCCTGGGCGCCCTCATGGCATTATGCGGTAGTTGTTGGCTACGATCTGGATAAAGAGCTGGTCTGGCTGCGCTCCGGCACTTTTAAACGTTTTGAAATGACCTTGAGTACTTTTCAGCGTACGTGGGCACGCAGCCAGTACTGGGCCTTCGTTGCATTGAAACCGGGCAGCTTGCCCGCCAGTACCGGCGCAGAAGCTGTGGCTGCGGCACTGGTCAGTTTTGAGAAAACCGCTGATGCGGCCACTTTGCAAGCGGCTTATGCTGCCGCTGCCGCGCGATGGCCGGATCATCTGGTCATATTGACGGGGCTGGGAACCAGCGCCTATGCTGCCGGCGATCTGAGTGCAGCCGCAACGGCATTCCGCAATGCGATTGCGGCGCACCCTGACTCCGCAGCCGCACACAACAACCTGGCGAATGTGCTGCTCGCCCAAGGCGATGTAACTGCCGCAAGGGCATCTGCTCAAAAAGCACTGCAGCTAGCCGAAAAAGACCGCAAGCTGCAGTCCCAGGTTCAGAAAACCCTGGACGAAATTAATGCACATTCAGCCAGGTAATCCTACTAGGCTGAACTTAAAAACAGAAAATTAAGGGCTGAAAGTTCATTCAGCTTGGCAGGGGTAAATGTTATTTCTTTTTCGGCCGGCCGGTTTTAATGGCTGGTACTTTCACTAAAGCGGCCTTCAGGGCTGCATCTGTCATGGCGCTGAGCTGCATGATGCCTGCGCGCAATAATTCGCTTTTCTTGGCTGGCTGGCCTAAGGTATTCAGGCGCTCTTTCAGTACATGAAACTGTGCATACTCGGTTTTAGGCATGGTGAAACTGTCACGCTCCATTTTGAGTTTCGGTGTTTTTTCTTTGGCGGGTTTTTCGGCTTTTTTAGGTGCGGCAGTTTTTAATGCCGCGCTGCCCGCAGCAGGTTTTGTGACCGCTTTTGCCACAGGCTTGGCGGCTGCGGTTTTTACTGCAGGCGCTTTAGTGGTGGCCGGTTTAGTCGCAGCGGCTTTTACCGGGGCGGCTTTTTTTTCAGGCACTGTTTTTTCGGATACTACTTTTTCAGGCGCTGTTTTTTCAACAGGGGCTTTTAGTGCTGCAGCTTGTACAGGGTTGATTTTTGACATAATGGCACCTTTCAAATAAACGATATAAACAGTTTATACCGTTTATTGTTTGGTGCAAATGAATTTTTTATGACAGTATGGTCAGCCCGCAAGCAGCTCCAGCTGCCAGCTGGTTTTTTGCCAGGCCAGTGTTTCTTCATCCAGCAGGTAATAGGATTGCGGGTACTTTTCTGGCCAATAGCCGGGGAGCGCCAGGGTGATTTTATTCGCAGCAGTGGATAGTTGAATGCCGCGCAGATTAGGTTTTTTGCGAGCATGGCACATGATAACGGCAAGGCGCAGGCACAGCAGCTGCATGGTGAAAATGCGGTTTGACAGGTCAGCCTCCAGACGTTTTATTTTGCCACGATGCCCGAGGATCAAGAGGCTCAGGCAATGCAGTTCACTTTGTGCAAAGCCCTGCGGTTCCGTATGTTCCAGAATATAGGCGCCGTGAATATGTGCATCGACTGGAGAAATCATGCTGCCGATTTCATGCAGCTGCGCTGCCCAGCGCAATTTTCGCGTGTGTATCTGCTGCTCGCCCACGGCAAAGTTGACATCCTGCGTTACTTTTTCGAACAGTTTTACCGCCACATTCGCCACGGTATTGGCATGGTTCTGGTCTACATCGAACTTTTTAGCCAAGCGGCGTAATGAGGCATTCCTTAAATCCAGCATGTCGTTTTCACGCGCCAGCATGTCGTAAAGCAGGCCATGTCTCAAGGCGCCTTTGGCCACATTCAGCGACTCGATCTGCAGGAACTCAAATACTGCGATCAGCACCGATAAGCCGCCGGCAATCACTGGCTTGCGGTCTTCACGCAGGCCGTTCAGGCGTACTTTCTCGGTATTGCGCGCGCGCAGCAGTTCTTCACGCAGCCAATAGAGGCCTTCTTTGGTGACTACGTCCGCAGGCCTGCCGTATTGCACCAGCACATCAGCAACGGCGCCTATGGTGCCGGAAGCGCCATAGGCGACATTCCAGTGTTTATTACTGTAGTTTTCGCCTAATGTTTCGAAAATGGACTCGGCTGCAATCTGGGCGCGTGAAAAGGCTTTTTCAGTGAACTCGCCGGAGGGAAAGTGCTTGAGCGACCATGCTACGGAGCCAACATGCAATGAGGCCGTGTGGTGGGATTTAAAGCCCTGACCCAGGATGAACTCGGTAGAGCGGCCACCAATGTCGATAACCAGCCTTTTTTCATCCGATTGCGGCAGAAAGCGGTTAACGCCCTGATAGATCAGTCGGGCTTCTTCAACGCCGGAAATCACTTCCACATCAAAGCCCAGGGTTCTATTGGCCAGTTTCAGGAAAACATCGCGGTTGTTGGCCTCGCGTAATGTCTGCGTTGCGACCGCACGTACATGCGATGCATCAAACCCATGCAGGCGTTCGGCGAATCTTGCCAGGCAGCGCAAGCCGCGCTCAATCGCTTCTGGCGTCAGGTTGCGGTCTTCATCGAGGTCGCCGCCCTGGCGTACCGGCTCTTTGATATATTCAACGCGTTGTATCTGGCCGCCGTCGAGACGTCCGATTTCCAGTCGAAAACTGTTCGAGCCAAGGTCTATTGCGGCCAATAGCGCTTTGTCTGCGGGAGTCGGGGTGTCGTTGTTTTCCATAATTATTTGCCGGTGAGATTGCGCCAGATGTTATGCATTCTAGCCTTATAAAACAATATTATTGTTTATTTTTATGGTTTTTGTTTGAAACTTTGATGACAAACCGAAAATTTAGTATTGATATGTCGTCAGCACCGCCATGCTTGAAATCATGCAAAGCATCCCCACATAGTCAACATTGTTTTACATTTCTAACATCGGGAGCTTAATCTTATGTCCACTGAGGCAGCACAAAAAAATAGTCACCAAAAAGAATCAATGGCATTTCAGGCCGAGGTTAAACAACTCTTGCAGTTAATGATCCACTCCTTGTACAGCAATAAGGAAATCGTACTGCGTGAATTGATCTCCAATGCGTCTGATGCGGCGGATAAACTGCGTTTCGAGGCGTTGGCCAATGGTGCGCTCTATAAAAATGACAGCGAACTGAAGATCCGCGTTGCCTTCGATAGGGATGCGCGCACATTAACGATCTCGGATAACGGGATCGGCATGAGCCGCGACGAAGTCATTGCTAATATCGGCACCATTGCCAAATCCGGTACCAAAGAGTTTTTCAACGCACTTACCGGCGATCAGGCGAAAGATGCCAATCTGATTGGCCAGTTTGGCGTTGGTTTTTATTCGGCTTTCATTATTGCGGATAAAGTCAGCCTGACTACGCGCCGCGCCGGTGCAACTGAGGCGGTGCGCTGGGAATCAGCCGGTGAAGGCGAATTTACGCTTGAAGATGCCGACAAAGCCAGCCGCGGTACGGATATTGTGCTGCACCTACGTGAGGGCGAAGATGAGTTCTTGAGCGACTGGAAACTCAAAACCATCATCCGCAAATATTCAGACCACATCATCCTGCCTATCGTGATGAAAAAAACGGAGTGGAAAGACGGCGCTGAAGTTGCGACGGATGAAGATGAAACCGTGAACAAAGCATCGGCTTTGTGGGCGCGCAGCAAGAACGATATTACTGAAGAAGAGTACCAGGAGTTTTACAAGCACGTTTCGCATGATTTTGAAAATCCGCTGGCTTATACCCACAGCCGCGTAGAAGGCAAGCAGGAATATATCTCATTATTGTATATTCCGGGTAAGGCGCCGTTTGACCTGTACGACCGTGAGCGCAGCCACGGCATCAAGCTCTATGTCAAACGGGTATTCATCATGGAAGATGCTGAAAAGCTCATGCCGCAATACCTGCGTTTTGTACGCGGTGTGATTGACACATCTGACCTGCCGCTTAATGTTTCGCGCGAGATTCTGCAGTCCAGCCGTGATGTGGAAGCGATTAAAGCCGGTTCGGTGAAAAAACTGCTTGCCCTGCTCGAAGACATGGCGGAAAACAAACCTGAAGATTACGCCAGGTTCTATAAAGAGTTCGGTCGCGTGCTGAAAGAAGGCCCAGGTGAAGACTTTGCCAATAAAGACAAGATCGCCGGCCTGCTGCGCTTCGCTTCTACCAAGGCCGATAGCGATGAGCAGAATGTTTCGCTGAAAGATTACCTCTCACGCATGCAGCCGGAGCAGGATGCAATCTATTACATCACTGCCGATAGTTTTTCTGCCGCCCAGCATAGCCCGCATCTTGAGATTTTCCGCAAGAAGGGCATCGAGGTGTTGCTGATGTCTGACAGGGTTGACGAGTGGCTGCTTGGCAGCCTGACTGAGTTCGAAGGCAAAAAGCTGCAGTCTATTGCCAAGGGTGACCTGGATTTAGGCAAACTTGAGTCTGATACTGAAAAAGAGATTCAGAAAAAAATTGAAGAAGAAGCTAAAACCCTGGTTGAGAAGATCAAGCAGACTTTGGGTGAGCAGGTCAAAGATGTACGTGTGACGCACCGGCTGACAGATTCACCGGCCTGCCTGGTCAGCGACGAAAATGACTTATCGGGAAATCTTGCACGTATCCTGAAATCTGCCGGGCAAAAAGCGCCGGAAGCAAAACCGATTCTGGAAATCAACCCGACACATAAACTGGTTAAGCGTATTGAGGCGGAAAGTGCCGATGATGTGTTTTCAAACCTGGCGCATGTGCTGTTTGACCAGGCCTTGCTTGCGGAAGGCGGCACGCTGGAGGATCCGGCCAGCTTTGTAAAACGTATGAATAGTTTGATTAGCTGAGTTTGTTTCTAAAGCAGAGCTGCCCGATATTTCGGGCGGCTTTTTTTATGCTTCTGGCGCTTTACCGGATAGCAGGTTCTGCATCTCTCTTACTTCGCCCAGCCCCAGTTCTTGCAGAACTTTCTGTGGAATTTCCGGGTGGTTTTTTACCCACTGACCAAGCCTGGCATCGCCCAGGTCAGTTGAAAACCCCATGCTTAAGTTTTGTTCCAGCTTGCCTTCGGTGATGGCTGTCGCATAGTCGCGTGCAGTTTCTGCGCTCATCAGTTTTTTATCTACGTAGGGCTGTACTTTTTCGCTAGCTTGCAGGTAGTCATCCATAATGCTGGCGCTGTTGATAACCGATGCGACCACACTAAGCTTGCCGGCAGTTTTTGCAATTGTAGCTGCAGTATTTTGATATAGCGCCTTTATGCCTCCTCCTGTCGATAATGTCTCCCGAAACACCTTCAGTGTTTGAGATACTTCGCTAATGTTGGATTCATCGTGGCCTGCCTTTCTCATGATGTCTTCAGGCGACATGCGGCCTTTATTGTTGGAGTAATCGCTGGACATGTCGCTGTGGTAGCCGGCATTTGTAAGATCTCTATCCAGTACATACAGAACAAATTGATTAGACAGGGTTTTCATATCATTGGCATATAACGCCCCTAACTCTCCCAGCGTTTTTAAAACAACGCTGGATTTTGATGGGTTCTGGATTGAATAGCTGGCTGTATTCGTTGCTGCGGTATTGGTTTTGTTGTTATCTGTCACGGTCATGCTCCCTTGGTGCTGTTGTTTTTGAGAATTGGCCTGAGTAAATTATACAGACAAGCAATTATTTTAAAAGGGATTTATTCCCATATTTTATGTGATTTTATCTGATTGCATGCCATTAAGTGAAAAATCGATGGAAACAAATTGCCCTGGTTGAAGAAAGGTTTCTGGAACTGGCTCAACTTTTGCTAGAATATTCAATATATTCAATAAAAGACTGCCAAAATGAAAACGCCAAACGAAAGTCCGAAAGCTCCCAAGAGAAACCCTAAAAACAAAGTCACGGCTGATATCAAGCTGCCTCCGGTCAAACAGGGTCTGCAGCAGCACCTGATATTCTCTACATTCAAGACCAGCGATGCCGCAACGCCGCGCGACTGGTACGAGGCTGCCAGTTATACCGTGCGTGACCATGTGGTCGAGCGCTGGGTTAAAACGGCAGAATCCTATTACAAAGATGACCCAAAGCGTGTTTATTATTTATCCCTGGAGTTCTTAATCGGGCGCATGCTGAGCAATACTGCACTAAATCTGGGCTTGAATGATGAATTGAAAGAAGGCCTGTCAGCGTTAGGACGTGACCTGGAAGCTACCGTAGAAATCGAAAATGATGCGGCACTCGGTAACGGCGGCCTGGGCAGGCTTGCCGCGTGTTTTCTCGACTCAATGGCGACTATGGATATTCCGGCGGCAGGTTATGGCATCCGTTATGAATACGGCATGTTCAGGCAAAGCATCGAAAACGGCCAGCAGATTGAAAATCCTGATAACTGGCTGCGTTACGGCAATATCTGGGAGTTCCAGCGCCCTGAGGCTCACTACAACATCAGGTTTTACGGTCATGTGGTGACGTATCCGGAAGACGGCTGCCAGGCGCAGCGCTGGGTAGATGCCGAGCATGTCGTCGCAATGGCCTATGATGTTCCGGTGCCCGGTTACGGTACCGAGACGGTTAATAATTTAAGGTTATGGGCGGCCAAGGCCGCGCGTGAATTTGATTTGCGCCATTTTAACGATGGTAATTACGAACGCGCCGTTCAGGAGAGAAATGCAACAGAAAGCATTTCTAAAATCCTGTACCCGAACGACGTCTGCGAATTGGGCAAGGAGCTGCGCCTGAAGCAGCAATATTTCTTTGTTTCGGCTTCTATCCAGGATATTCTGCGCCGTTTCCTGACTTCGCGTGAAATCAAGTGCCAGGATGACTGGAAAATCCTGCCGGAAAAAATCGCCATCCAGCTCAACGATACCCATCCTTCAATTGGCGTTGCGGAAATGATGTACCAATTGGTAGATGAGCATCACCTGCCTTGGGATTTTGCCTGGAGCCTGGTCGGCAAGATATTCGCTTACACCAACCATACGCTGATGCCGGAAGCGCTGGAGACCTGGTCTGTTGACCTGTTTGGCCGTCTGCTGCCGCGCCATCTCGAAATCATCTATAAGATCAATCACGAATTCCTGCACATGGTGAATCACCATTTCCCAGGCGATGTGGAACTGCTGAAACGGGTGTCCATTATCGACGAGACGCATGGTCGCCGTGTACGCATGGCGCACCTTGCCGTGGTGGGCAGCCATACGGTGAATGGCGTGGCTGCATTACACAGCGAGCTGTTGAAAAGCACCTTGTTCGCTGATTTCGACAGGATTTACCCGGGCAAGATGACCAATGTGACCAATGGCATCACGCCGCGCCGCTGGCTGAACCAGGCGAATCCCGGTTTGACCGGCCTGATCGAAAAGGCGATCGGCCCGGACTTCAAAAAAGACCTGAGCCATATTAAAAAAATCACGCCACTGGCTGATGATGCAGATTTCAGGAAAGCATTTGCGCAGGTCAAGCAGGCCAATAAGGTACGGCTGGCAGAGAAAATCCAGAGAGTGACCGGAGTTGTGCTTAACCCCGATAGCCTGTTTGATGTGCAGATCAAGCGTATTCATGAATACAAGCGCCAGCTGCTGAACGTGCTGCACGTGATTACTTTGTACAACCGCATCCGCAGCGGCGAGCAGGGGATTACGCCGCGTACGGTCATTTTTGGCGGTAAAGCCGCACCAGGTTATGCGATGGCCAAGCAGATCATCCGCCTGATCAACGATGTTGCCGCGATTGTGAATGAAGATGTTGTGGTGGGCGACCGCCTGAAAGTGGTTTTCTATCCGAACTATGAAGTTTCCGCTGCGGAAATTTTATTCCCCGGCAGCGATCTGTCCGAGCAGATTTCAACGGCCGGTACCGAGGCCAGTGGCACCGGTAATATGAAAATGGCTTTGAACGGCGCATTGACGATTGGTACTCTGGACGGTGCAAACGTTGAAATCAAAGAGGAAGTCGGCGATGAAAATATCTTTATTTTTGGCCTGACCACCCCACAGGTAGCAGCGCTGAAAACGGACGGTTACAACCCGCGCGATTACTACAACAGCAATGCGGAATTGAAACAGGTGCTGGATATGATCGCCACCGGATACTTCTCGGTAGAGGAGCCTGGTCGTTACCAGAATATCGTGGATAACCTGCTGAATAACGACCAGTATCTACTGCTGGCAGATTACGCAAGCTATATCAAAACGCAGGATGAGGTCGGCAAGCTGTACCAGAATCGTGATGCGTGGCTGCGCATGGCGGTATTGAACGTGGCGAATATGGCCAAGTTTTCAAGTGACCGCGCGATTGGCGACTACGCGAAAAATATCTGGCATGTAAGTCCCGGTAACAGTTAGCGAGTTAGCGTTCGTTCAGGCCGGGCCATGAAATAAAGCCCGGCCGCGCAGGCGCCGTGAGCAGGCTGTTAGTTGTACTGAATATTATGCTGGCCGCTTGACGAAAATATCTGCGCTTAGTGTTGCATTAAGCATGATTTGCGCTAAGCTATTATTATGTACAGTACCTTGGCTGTACATAATCAAAGTCACCGGAGAAAGTCATGCTACGTCTATTATCTGCAGTTTTAACTTTTGCATTATTTGCGGGGCACGCCAGCGCGCAGGGGGTTGCAGACCTGACCAATGCTGAAGCCAGCAGCGGCCTTAAAACCGCGTTGATTCAGGGGGCAGGCAAAGCTGTCAGCGAGCTGAGCAAGACCGATGGTTTCCTGGGTAACAAGGAAGTTAAAATCCCGCTGCCGGATGCGCTGAAAAAAACCGAGAAAGCCATGCGCATGTTGGGAATGGGCGCGCAGGCAGATGAGCTGGTGCTGAAAATGAACCGTGCGGCAGAAGCCGCAGTGCCGGAAGCCAAAGCCCTGCTGGTGGATTCTGCTAAAAAAATGACCGTCACCGATGCCAAAAACATCCTGACCGGCGGCGATGATGCTGCAACGCAGTATTTTAAAAAAACCACCTCAAAGCAGATGGCAGAGAAGTTTCTGCCTATCGTGAAAAAAGCGACCGAGAATGTACAGCTTGCCCAGCAATATAATAAATATGCCGAAATGGGCAACCAGTTCGGCGTGGTGAAAAAAGAACAGGTAAACCTTGAACAGTACGTCACACAGAAAACGCTGGATGGCGTTTACCTTATGATGGCAAAAGAAGAGGCCGCCATTCGCAAAGACCCGATTGGCCAAAGCAGCGCTTTACTGAAAAAGGTGTTCGGCGCACTGAGTAATTAGTACACGGTTGTGCACTGAGCAACTAGTTCACGGCTGTGTCATTTATGTGATGCTGCCGTTATGTCCAGGCGTTAAAACATCGGTTCCCGTAAATTCCGTAAATGGCGATATAAACCCGATTTATGTCGCCGTTTAAGCGGCAAAGTAGCCGCTAATCTGTTAAAATTCTGCTTTATTCAAATCATTGATATTTAGCCGAGTTTTAATGAGCCAATCCAATCCTACCTCCCAAATGATTAGCCTGCGTGGCAGTGCTGCCTTGTCACCTTTCCGTATTGAAAAGATCCAGAAAAAGCTGGATCAGATCTGCCCGAATGTCGGCCATGTTTATGCTGAATTCTGGCACTTTGCCTGGGTGGAAAGTGCGCTTTCCACCGAGCAGCAAAATACGCTCAATCAGATACTGACTTATGGGCCAAGCATGCAGGCGGAGGACGCTCAGGGTGAGCTGATTCTGGTGCTGCCGCGTGTGGGTACGATTTCGCCTTGGGCATCACGCGCCACCGACATTGTAAAACACTGTGGCTTGCCTGAAATTCAGCGTGTGGAGCGCGGTATTGCCTACTATGTGAAAACTAAAAACGGACAGGCTTTGAGTGCCGCAGAGCGTCAGCTGCTGTTGCCGTTGATTCATGACCGCATGACTGAATCTGTGTTTTCGACACTGGTAGATGCGGCCAAACTCTACCATACCGATACACCCAAACCGCTATGTACCGTGGATATCCTGCAAGGCGGCAAGGCTGCGCTGAATCAGGCCAATAGCGACATGGGTCTGGCATTATCGCCGGATGAGGTGGATTACCTGTTTGACAACTTCACCAGAATGCAGCGCAACCCGACGGATGTTGAGCTCATGATGTTTGCGCAGGCGAACTCTGAACATTGCCGCCATAAAATCTTCAATGCGGATTGGGTGATCGATGGTCAGCAGCAGGAAATGTCGCTGTTCGGCATGATACGCAATACGCATAAGCTTAACCCGGGCAAGACCGTGGTAGCTTATTCTGACAACGCTTCTATCGTGGCTGGCCAGAAAGAGGGCGAGCCTACCAAACGCTTTTACCCTACTGAAGACGGCGCATACCGCTTTGTGGAAGAAGACATGCACTACCTGATGAAGGTAGAAACGCATAACCACCCGACTGCCATTTCACCTTTTGCCGGTGCTGCAACCGGCGCAGGCGGCGAGATCCGTGATGAAGGTGCAACCGGCAGCGGCTCTAAGCCAAAAGCAGGTTTGACCGGTTTCTCGGTTTCCAACTTGAATATCCCTGATTTTACGCAGCCGTGGGAAGCCAACAGCATCGGCAAGCCCGGCCGTATCGCTTCGCCATTGCAGATCATGATTGATGGTCCGTTAGGCGGCGCAGCCTATAACAACGAGTTTGGCCGCCCTAATATTACCGGTTATTTCCGAACGCTTGAGATTGAGGCTTCAGGCGCCAACGGACAGGCGGAAGTGCGCGGCTACCATAAGCCGATCATGCTGGCCGGCGGTATCGGCAGCATTTCTGCAAAACATTCGAAAAAGAACCCGATTACCCCAGGTGCTGCGCTGATTCAATTGGGCGGCCCGGCCATGCTGATCGGTCTTGGCGGCGGCGCGGCATCCAGTATGGATACCGGCAGTAACGTTGAGAATCTGGACTTTGATTCCGTACAGCGCGGCAACCCTGAACTTGAGCGCCGCGCACAGGAAGTGATTGACCGCTGCTGGCAGCTGGGCGATGCCAACCCGATTTTAAGTATCCACGATGTGGGTGCGGGTGGTATTTCCAATGCGTTCCCGGAGCTGGTGAACGATGCCGGCGTAGGCGCACTGTTCCAGCTGCGCGATGTACATAACGAAGAGCCGGGCATGTCACCGCGCGAGTTGTGGAGCAACGAGGCGCAGGAGCGCTACGTAATGGCGATTGCCAAAGAAGACCTGCCGCGCTTTAAGGAAATCTGCGAGCGCGAGCGCTGCCCGTTTGCAGTAGTAGGTTACGCAACGGAAGAGCGTCATTTGACGGTTGTCGATAGCCATTTCGACAATAAACCGGTGGATATGGATTTATCCGTATTGCTGGGTAAACCGCCTAAAATGACGCGTGACGTGAAAAGCACGACAAAACAGTTAAAAGCTTTTGACACCAGCAGCATTGATTTGAAAGAGGCGGCGGCACGTGTGCTGAGGCTGCCGGGCGTAGCTGACAAGACATTCCTGATTACCATTGGTGACCGTTCTGTGACCGGCCTGGTGGCGCGTGAGCAGATGGTGGGCCCATGGCAGGTGCCGGTCGCTGACGTTGGCGTGACTACGGCTGGTTATGAAACCTACCGTGGCGAAGCGTTTGCCATCGGTGAAAAAGCACCGCTGGCTTTAATTAATGCACCGGCTTCCGGCCGCATGGCGATTGGTGAATCCATCACCAATATCGCTGCCAGCCTGATCGACGACATCAGCGATTTGAAACTTTCAGCGAACTGGATGGCCCCCGCAGGGCATGCAGGTGAAGATGCCGCACTGTTTGCAACCGTGAAAGCGGTAGGTATGGAGCTTTGCCCGCAGCTGGGTGTGAGCATTCCGGTAGGTAAAGATTCCATGAGCATGAAAACCGTGTGGAATGACGATGGCACCAGTAAAGCCGTGACCTCGCCGATTTCACTGGTGGTGACTGCGTTTGCCGCTACGCCGGATGCACGCAAAACACTGACGCCGCAATTGCAGACGGATGTAGCCTCCAAGTTGATTCTGATTGACCTGGGTGCAGGTAAAAACCGCATGGGCGGCTCCAGCCTGGCGCAGGTGTACGGTGAAGTGGGTGATGTCGCGCCGGATGTGGATGATGCGAACCAGCTGAAGCACTTCTTTAACACCATTCAGCAGTTGAACAAAAACGGCAAAATACTGGCTTACCATGACCGTTCAGATGGTGGTTTGTTCACTACGCTGGTAGAAATGGCGTTTGCCGGCCACTGCGGTATCAATGCCGATGTTTCTGCCGTGCCGGGTGATATTGTCAGCGCGCTTTACAACGAAGAGTTGGGCGCGGTGATCCAGGTTGCGGCGCAGGATGCTGCATCAATTGCAGCGCAGTTTAACGGCTTTGCGCATGTGATTGGCGATGTGACGCGCGAAAACAAAATTGAAATCAGCCAGAACGGCACAGTCGTGTTCAGCGATACCCGCGTCACTTTACATAGAATTTGGTCAGAAACCACTTACCGCATGCAGAGCTTGCGTGATAACCCGGTGAGCGCACAGCAGGAATATGATCGCCTGCTCAATGCCGATGATCGCGGCCTGTTTGTCGAGCTGACTTATAGCCCGGCAGAAAACGTCGCAGCGCCTTATATCGCGACCGGCGCACGTCCAAAAATGGCAATCCTGCGCGAGCAGGGCGTCAATGGCCATGTAGAGATGGCAGCGTCATTTGACCGTGCCGGCTTTGCCGCGTTTGACGTGCACATGAGCGATATTATCTCAGGCCGCGTGTCATTGAAAGATTTCGCAGGTTTTGTGGCCTGTGGCGGCTTCTCATACGGTGATGTGCTGGGTGCGGGTGAGGGCTGGGCGAAATCCATCCTGTTCAATGCGCGTGCGCGTGACGAGTTTTCGGCATTCTTCCACCGTGATGACAGTTTTGCGCTTGGCGTATGTAACGGCTGCCAGATGATGAGCAACCTGCGTGAACTGATTCCGGGGGCTGCACATTGGCCGCATTTTGTGCGTAACCGTTCAGAGCAGTTTGAAGCGCGCTTGAGTATGGTGGAGGTGCTTGAGTCACCATCACTGTTCTTTAACGGTATGGCCGGCAGCAGAATGCCGATTGCAGTTGCACATGGTGAAGGTTTTGCGGAATTTTCTCAAGCGGGCGCTGTCAATGACTTGCTGGCGCAAAAATTGGTCACTATGCGCTTTGTAGACCATGCAGCGGTCGCTACCGAGGTTTATCCGTTTAATCCAAACGGATCACCGCAGGGGGTGACCGGTCTAACCAGCACGGATGGGCGTTTTAGTATTATGATGCCACATCCTGAACGTGTGATCCGTAACGTGCAGAACACATGGCAGCGTTGCGGGGATGCGGAAGACAGTGCCTGGTTGCGTATGTTCCAGAATGCAAGGCGCTACATAGCGTAATATAAAAACAGAAGTAAAAATTTAATAAATGACTTTGGAGATGGGTAGCATGAATTTTTTAAGAGTTGTATTAGCCGCATTAGTATTAAGTTTTTCATTCAATGCCATGGCAGCCAAAGCCCTGACAGATGACGAATCAGTTGATTTTGCGCAGGCGATCGGTGAGGGTAATCTCAAAGTTGTAAAAAAATATGTCGAAGCCGGTGTGGATCTGAACGTGAGCTACTTCGCATGGCCGCCGCTGTTGATGGCAGCATCTAAAAACCAGTTCGAACTGGTGAAATACTTTGCTGAACATGGCGCTGATCTTGACTATGCCCATCCGGTCAACAAGCTGACGGCGTTCCACCATGCCGCTTACAATAACAACGAAGAAATGGTGAAATACCTGGCGGCAAAGGGCGCAGATGTAAACAAAAAAATGCGCGGCGATGTCAGCCTGATTCGTGCCATGACCGACTTGGGTAATGAAAAAATGGTGACCCTGCTGAAATCATTAGGCGTTAACGATGACGGCTGTATGGAAGAGAAGTGCCTGTAACCGGCAATTGTTTTTAAACCGCAGTTTTTTCTAATCATATCGGATTCGTCCAGCACGCCCGAGTATGGACCGATAGCAATATTTTAAGGAATATTGTTTGAAAAAATCGATCGCAACAGCAGTAATCATCGGGCTTTTCAGCCCGATGATTGCAAATGCGGCAGATATAACATCGGTTTCCGATGTACATACCCGTAGCCTGGCGGCCTCATGTGCTGCCTGCCATGGCACACAGGGCAATGCGGTATCCGCTAATAACGGTACGGATTCCACCCCAGCACTTGCCGGTGTTCAAAAAGCCGAAATCATCTCCAAATTAACAGCATTCAAATCAGGTGAGCGTCCTGCCACCGTTATGCAGCGCCATGCTAAAGGCCTGACTTCGGATGAAATCACAGCCTTGGCTGAGTATTTTTCCGGGCAGGTGCCAAAAGCGTCGGCCACTTTAAAATCCCAGAAATTGCAGGCAGACCATGCAAACTGACCGCCGCGACTTTATCAAACTGGCCGGACTGGCAACCGTGGCGGGATTGTCAGCGCATAGCCTGACGGCATTTGCCAGGGCAAGCAAGCCGCCGATCGGCCGTGTGGTGGTAGTTGGCGGCGGTTATGCCGGTGCTGCAGCCGCAAAATATCTGCGCATGTGGAGCTTAGGTGCCATTGAAGTGATTGTGGTTGAGCCTAACCGGCAGTTTGTTTCCTGCCCTTTAAGCAATCTGGTTTTGGGTGGCAGTCAATCCATCGATGACTTGACCTTTGATTACCGGCTGCTGAAAGCCAATCATGGGATTCAATGGGTACAGGATCAGGTAACTGCGATTGACACTGATGCGAGGAAGATCAGCCTGGCGCGGGGCGAGTTGCGCTATGACCGGTTAATCATCGCCCCCGGGGTTGATTTTATTTACGATCACCTGCCGACCCTGCAAAGCGCAGAAGCGCAAAAGCAGGTGCCGCATGCATGGAAAGCCGGCTGGCAGACAGTTAACCTGCGCCAGCAGCTCGAAGCTATGCCGGATGGCGGCGTGTTCGTCATGAATGTGCCGGCTGCGCCTTACCGCTGCCCGCCCGGGCCTTATGAGCGGGCTGCACAGGTGGCGTTTTACCTGAAAAACCACAAGCCAAAATCTAAAGTGATCGTGCTGGATGCGAATGCCGAGATCATTTCTAAAAAAGGCCTGTTTACCAAAGTATTTAATGAAATGTACGCTGGTCTGGTGGATTACCGGCCGAATAATGCATTGGTAGCTGTCGATGTGGCCAGCAGAACCATCAGCACCGAATTTGAAACCGTACGCGCCGACGTGCTGAATGTGATTCCGCCGCAGCGTGCCGGTAAACCTGCGCAGATGGCGCGGCTCAATAATATAGACAAGCGCTGGTGCGAGGTGGACTTCCTGACTTATGAATCCAGACTGGCGGCCAATGTGCATGTGGTCGGTGATGCGGTCTCCGCGGCCTTGCCCAAGTCCGCGCACATGGCGACTAACCAGGCGAAGATCTGCGCCAATGCAATCGTGCAGTTGATGGCTGGCGCAGAACCTGACCCGGCTCCAGTATTTGCAAACACCTGTTACAGCTATGTATCCGATAAATCGGCGATGCATGTAGCGAATGTATACCGCTATGACCCGGTGAAAAAGATCATGGTTTCTGCGGAAGGCGGCGGCGTTTCGGCCGCGCCGAGCGAGCTGGAGGGCACCTACGCTGGCGCGTGGGCACATAATATCTGGTCAGACATCCTGACCTGATTATCGGAACTGGCCTCATGTATATCAATTTACGTTTTAATGTTTTATTCGCCTTTGCCGTTGGTGTCTGCCTGGCGGTTGCGGGTAAGCATGCGGGTGCAGATGAGGCCGTGATCAAGCTGCCTGCCGGTTTTAAGCTGACACAGTTTGCTTCTGCTTCCAGTAAGCAGGGCAGGTTATTGAACAGCGCCAGGTTTATGGCGTTTGATGCCGGCGGCAACCTGTTTGTGTCTTCATCGGAAGGCGGCAGAGTGCTGATGCTGCCGGATGCGAACAAGGACGGCATCGCGGATGAAATTGTGACGGTAGCGCAAGGGCTTAATTTCCCGCAGGGGCTGGCTTTTGTCGGTGATGCCTTGCTGATTGCCAATCAGGATGGCATCGTGAAAATCCGGCAGGTCAATGGCCGCTGGTCTGTGCCTGAGCCGCTGATTTCGAACCTGCCTACGGGTGGGCACCGGCTTAAAACAATCAAACTTGGTCCGGACGGTTATCTGTATATCAATGTAGGCTCCAGCTGCAATGTCTGTGTTGAGAGTAATCCTTTACGTGCCACGATATTGCGCTACACAATAGATGGCAAGCCTGCCGGGGCGTTAACTACGCTGGGCAGGCATGAGCCGTCTGCCATATGGGCCAGGGGTTTGCGCAATTCACAGGGCTTTGCCTGGCATCCGGTCACCGGTGATATGTATGCGACCAACAACGGCGCAGATAACCGTGCAGATAGCGTAGGCGGTAAGGTCAATGACGAGATCCCGCCTGAACACCTGAATAAGATCGAGGCCGGTAAACATTACGGCTGGCCGCATTGCTGGGGTGATCCCGGCAGCAATGCCATGCTAGAAGACCCGAATTTCAAGGCTGAACCTGGGTTCTGCAAGGCTGCGCAGGCTCCTGCTATTACATTGACATCGCACACCACGCCGATAGGCATTACTTTCCTGGACAGGACAAACTGGCCGGCAGAGTATAAATCAGACGCGATCATAGCTTTGCATGGCTCATGGAACCGGAAACAGCCGGCAGGTTATCAACTGGTGCGCGTGAAATTCAGGGATAATAAACCTGTCAAAACAGAAGATTTCGCAACTGGCTGGCTGGTGAATAATGCCGACAATGGCTGGCTCAAAAGAAACCAGGTTTTCGGGCGGCCGGTCGATGTAGCGGTAGGGCCTGACGGCGCGCTATATGTGTCAGATGATGATTCAGGCGCGATATATCGTATTAGTTATCAAGGTAAATAGAGAAAATAAAATGAAAAAGCACATAAGTAAATGGTTGGTGGTTTCAGGTTTGGTGCTGAGTTTCGGCGCATGGGCAGAAAGTAGCGCAAATGCTGCACCCGGCTCTGACATGTTGGTTTATATCCAGCCTGTGGAGTTCACGAACCCGATCAAGCTCTGGCATCCATATACCGACTACTGGTTTTACCAGGGCCCTCCGGTAGAAGCGATTGCCGTTGACAAGCTAGGCAAGGCATACGGCAAAGTGGAAGTCTGTGATGCCAATCAGTCCGGGCGTGCGCTGGTCTGGCTGCAGCCAAAAATGTTCTACAACCCGCAGGTGCAGCAATTCTACGGCAAAGTAACAGCCGAGGTTTATACGGGGGTTGGTAAGCATATCGGCACCTATGTGGGTGAAGCCAATGTGCGCGGCACGCTGGGTTTGCAGGCGGAAACCTATATCAAGCAGTCTTACGCGCTGGCCATAGACCAGGCGATGGGCAAGATGAAAGCAGATAATGCATTGCAGGCGCAGTTTAGCGCTGCTGCAAACCAGGCCGCAGAAACAACGCCATGCAGCATGGTGACATTGCTGCCGACAAATGCATTGCGCCGTGCTATACCGTTCTAGGAGGAATCATGTTGAAAAAATATTGTACGCTTGTGGCATTGCTGGCATCCGCTGCCATGGTAAGCGCTTGCCATGGCACGGTAAAAACCGCGCTTGACCATCCGCAGAAAGTCACCGGCTTGAAAACGCCGGAATCAGTGGTGCAGGCCAGGGATGGCCGCATTTATATCTCCGAAATCAACGAGTTCGGTAAAGATGGCGATGGGCAGATCACGGTGCTTGACCGCAGCGGCAAAACAGCGGTTTTTGCCACCGGCCTGGATGACCCTAAAGGCCTCGCAATCATTGGTCAGTATCTGTATGCGGCTGATAAAAATAAAATCATCCGGATTGGTCCTGACGGTAAAACCAGTGTGTTTGTTGCCAGCACGGCCTTCCCGAGCCCGCCCATATTCCTGAATGACCTGGAAGCCGATCCGCAGGGTAATCTTTACGTGAGTGACAGCGGTGATGTGCTTGGTAAAGGCGGTGGCGGCGCCATTTATAAAATCAATGCCAAAGGCCAGGTGACATTGCTGATTAACGATAAGCAGGATGCCCGCATCACAGGCCCTAATGGCCTGCTGGCGGATGACACCGGTAATTTCCTGCTGGAGGTGGATTTTGCATCCGGTATCTTATATAGCCTGAATACTCAGACCGGTCAGTTGTCTGACATTGCAGAAGGTTTTGGCGGCGGTGACGGTTTAGTGCATCACTCTAACGGTACCATGTATGTGAGTGACTGGAAAAACGGCAAGGTATTCAGCGTGAATACCAAAGGCGATGTTGCCGTGGTTAGGTCGGGTTATCAGGCGGCAGCTGATATTGCGATCACCAAGGACGAGGCGTATCTGCTGGTGCCTGACATGAAAGCGGGCGAGCTGGATTTCATTCCGTTAAAATAGCTGACATAAAATTGCCATTACTAAAATAGCTGGTATCAGTCAGTAGCCATCCAATTAAAAAGCCGCGAATTTACGCGGCTTTTTAGTTTACTTACTTTTACTTACTGGCTAAGCCGTAAGCTGAATAATCGCTGCATTATTTAGCTGGCGTTGCTGGTGCGGCAGGAGTTGCTGGCGTAGCCGGTGTGGCCGGTGTAGCTTTTTTCTCTTCTGCTTTTGCTGCTTTTTTGTGTTTGGCTTTTTTTGCCGGTGCCGCAGTGTGTTTCACTTCTTCTTTTGCAGGGGCTGCTGCAGTTGCTGCGGCTGCTGTTAAATCAGTTTTGGCAGCTGGTGCTTCAGCAAATGCATTGACGGATACGGCAAACAAGCCTACTAATAATGCTGATAAGATTTTGTTCATATAAACTCCTTAAAGGTTAAAATCGGTACTTTGTCAGGATAAATGAATGACACGTTCAGGTTGCAACTCACTCTCCATGAATGCAACAATACGCTTCGAACCTTACACGAGCCTTACATATGCGTTTACTGGTTGTTGAAGACGATAAAATTTTAGCGGAAGGGTTAGTCGATGCGCTCACGCAGGCGGGCTACGCCGTTGATCATGCCGCGAATGGTGAAATTGCCAATGCATTCCTGCAGCAGACTGCCTATGACCTGGTCCTGCTGGACCTTGGTTTGCCCAGGGTGGATGGTTTTGAAGTGCTGAAGCGCTTGCGCAGCCGCGGTGATCATGCCGCAGTGATGATACTGACGGCACAGGATGCGATAGAAAGCCGCGTCAAGGGCCTGGATCTGGGGGCTGATGATTACCTGATCAAACCGGTCAACTTGAGTGAGCTGGAAGCACGCGTACGTGCCTTGATCCGGCGCGGAAAAATGGGTTCCAATACCTCTTTGGTGTGCGGTGACCTTGTTTTTAATGCTGCCGATAAACGCGCAATCTGCGGCGGCCAGGATTTGCTTCTGTCAACGCGTGAGCTGGCTTTGCTGGAAATACTGATGCATAAACAGAACAAGGTGGTGAGCAAAGAACAGGTTCTGGAGTCACTTTGTAATTGGGATGACGAACTCGGCGATAATGCGGTTGAAGTGTACATTCACCGTCTCAGGAAAAAAATTGCCTCTGCAAATGTACAGATCAGGACAATACGGGGCTTGGGCTACCTGCTGGAAAATGCAAAAAAATCCTCTCAATAACACAGCGGCACGCCATTATTCGCTCAGCGGCCAGTTGCTGCTGTGGCTGATGATCTGTCTTTTTATTATCCTGAGTATCAGTGCCGTGGTTTCCTACTCGCGTGCTTACCGCTCGGCCAATGTCGCATACGACCGTGCCTTGCTGCGTGAAGTGCTGGCGCTGGCTGAGCAGGTCGATGTGGTGAATAACCAGGTGATGATCGATTTGCCTGAGATCGCCAAGAATCTGCTGCAATATGACAAAGATGACTTTATCAATTACCGTATTTCGGCGCCCGATGGCAGCCTGGTTGTCGGTGAGCCTGCCATTAAGCCTCCGCGGAAGGCGCTCGCAAGCGGCAGCCATATTTATTATGACGATAAATTGGATAACGAGAAGGTTAGGGTGGTCGCGTATGCGCTGCCGATTATTAATTCCGAATTGAAGGGAAACCTGCTGATTCAGGTCACTGAAACCCGTACCAAGCGCGAGAGAATGGCTCTTGAGATTATCGAAGAAATGCTGATACCGCAGGTTCTTATTATGCTGGTGACGGCCATGGTCATTTTCCTGAGCATCAAGCGCAGCCTGTTTCCGCTCAATCAGCTAAGGGATTCCTTTGCCACGCGCTCGCATGAAGACCTGAGCCCGGTGGTGGCCGATAATGCGCCGCAGGAAATCATGCCGTTGCTGAATGAAATGAATGATTTGATGTTAAGGGTCAAGGTTGGAGTCGATTTTCAGAAAGCTTTTGTTGCGGATGCTTCGCACCAGCTCAGAACGCCGATTGCCGCCTTGCAGAATCAGGTTGAACTGGCCTTGCGTGAACCCGTTTCAGCACAAGTGCAGCATGCCCTGGAGAACATAGCCAGCAGCAGCAGGCACCTGTCGCGACTGGTGCAGCAGCTGTTGACCCTGGCCAGAATCGAGCCGGGCACTGAAAGCCAGTTCGAATTCAAAGAGGTAAACCTGACGCTGCTGGTGCAGGACGTGACAGCCGAGTGGGTGCCGCGTGCGCTCAGTAAAAATATTGACCTGGGTTTTGAGAGCAGTGAGAGCGGGGATCTGACCATCTCCGGCAATGCCTTTATGCTGAAAGAAATGCTCTCCAACCTGATTGATAACGCCATTTGTTATACGCCCATGGGCGGTGAAGTGACGGTGGCATTGTCACAGCAGAATGACACTGTCGCCCTGCAGGTGATAGACAACGGTATTGGCATTGTGCCTGCAGACAGGACGCTGGTTTTTAACCGGTTCTATCGGGTTGAGGCCAATGCAGGCGATGGCTGCGGGCTCGGCCTTGCGATCGTGAGGGAAATCGTAGTTGCTCATCACGCCACCATCAGCATTACGGATGGCCTGCCTCGCAGCCATGCAGAAGGCGCGAATGCTTATGGCACTAATATCACGGTACTGTTTAAGCCAGTACAATTTAAACCCGCAACAGTTTAAACCGGCGCAATTTAAAGCCCGTACAATTTAAACTGGCGCAATTTAAAGCCCGTACAATTTAAACTGGCGCAATTTAAAGCAGCAGATGCAAAGACTGATGATGACTTATGACAAGCAGTAATATCAAACAGGCGTGCCAGGCGGACGGCTGTACGCTGGAAGCCGTGGATATGCGTCACGCAGCCATGAACTGGCTGGTCAGCACCAATCCAGCCCGCAAAGCGGAGGGCGTCAAGAGCCTGCATGCGGCATGGCTGTCGGGGCAGCTTGCGCTTGATGCTGACGCCGTCCTGCCGGAGCCCGCCGCGATTCCGGGGCGCCCGGAGCGGCCGCAGCTGGTGTCGCCGCTCGAAGTGGGCAAGCGCTCCATGCGTACCCACGAAGGCCGTGCCGCGCTGATTCATGCACTCGCGCACATTGAATTCAACGCCATCAACCTGGCGCTGGATGCAATCTGGCGTTTTGCCGGCATGCCGGTTCAATATTATGCAGACTGGCTTAAAGTGGCGGCAGAAGAAGCCTACCATTTTGAATTGCTGAACGGGTATTTGCTGAATGCCGGCTATCGGTATGGAGATTTCAGCGCTCATAACAGCCTGTGGGAAATGGCCGAGCGTACCCGTGATGATGTGCTGGCAAGAATCGCGCTGGTGCCAAGAACCATGGAGGCACGCGGACTGGATGCCAGCCCGCCGTTACGCAATAAGTTTTTGCAGATTGGTGATGCAGATGCTGCCGGAATCCTGGATATTATCCTGCGCGATGAAATCGGCCATGTGGCTATCGGCAATCATTGGTTCAACTGGCTGTGTTCGCAGCGCGGGCTGGAGCCGATTGCGACCTACCGGACGTTGGCCAGCGAGTACCGTGCGCCTGCGATGCGCAAGCCGCTTAATATGGAGGCAAGGCGCAAGGCCGGTTTTACTGAAGAAGAACTGGCCCTGCTGTAAAGGAGGCGAATGCCTCAGCTGGTAAACAGGTTGATCACACCATCCAGGCCGTTGTGATTCAGTGCATAAGTCGCCTGCGCCTGTACCACTGGTTTGGCATGGTAAGCGACACCGGCGCCGGCTACCGCCATCATTTTGAGGTCGTTGGCACCGTCGCCGATGGCAATGGTCTGTGTTGCAGTCAAACCTAAACGCTCACGCAGGCGGATCAGTTCATTCGCCTTTACCTGGGCATCCACAATATCACCGAGGACGCGGCCGGTGAGTTTGCCGTCTATGATCTCCAGTGTATTGGAAACCGCATAATCCAGCCCCAGCATGGTTTTAACGCGCTCGGCAAAGAACGTGAACCCGCCCGAAACCAGCAAGGTGGTGATGTTGTTCTGTTTGCAGCATGCTATCCACTCTTTTGCGCCCGGGTTGAGTTTCAGCCGTTCGTTCAGTACGCGCATCAGGTCTGATTCCGTCAGGCCTTCAAGCAAGGCGACGCGCTCACGCAGGCTTTGTGCAAAGTCCAGCTCGCCCTGCATGGCGCGCTCGGTAATTGCAGCCACTTGCGGTTTGATGCCCACCATATCCGCAATTTCATCAATGCACTCAATGCTGATTAAGGTGGAATCCATATCCATTACGCACAAGCCGAAGTTCGGTAGCAGGTGACTGTCCTGCACATAAGCGCAGTCAATCTGCTGTTCGGCACAGAATTGCTGTACATCAGGATTAATCGTCGGCTGGTTTGCCAGGTAGTAGCCATGCTGTGCAATCTGCACAAACTGCACGCTGGTAGCGCAAAGCTGATGAATATGGGCTAAATGTGAAAGTGTAACGGCACTGCCTTGAACAACTAAACGCATGATTGTATGGTTTGTATAGTAAAAGTTTCATTATACCTTGGGAAACGTTGATTAAATGGCTATGCGGGCGAATTGCTGCGTTGCTCGGTACTCGTAACCTCGCTGTATACCGCATACTATCTCGGTTTCTGCGTTCCGTGCGCCTTGCACTTCATCCCGCTCGCTCATTTAATTAATGTTTCCCTTGAGCTTAAACATTACTTTACTGGCGCAATTGCCTGAATTGCGAGAAAATGTGAATAATCATTAATCAGAGCTATTTTTTATGAATCTGCACGAGTATCAAGCCAAAGCGTTATTACAGAAATACGGGATTCCCGTTCCGCGTGGGCAGGTGGTCGCCGCTGCGAATGAAGTGGTTGCGGCAGCCAGTGAAATCAACAGCAATGCCTGGGTAGTCAAGGCTCAGGTACACGCCGGCGGCCGCGGCAAGGCCGGCGGTGTCAAGGTCGTAAAGACTCCGGTTGAGGCACAGAACGTCGCAACCGAGTTGTTAGGTAAAACGCTCGTGACTTACCAGAACGCGCCAGATGGCCAGCCGGTCAATCAGGTACTGATCGAAGAAACGCTGCCAATCGCACGCGAACTCTACCTGTCTATGCTGGTAGACAGAACGCTGGAGCGGATTGTGGTGGTGGCATCTGTGGCCGGTGGTATGGATATTGAAGAGATTGCACATACCAGCCCGGAAAAAATCCTGCAGGAAGTCTGTGACCCGTTGAATGGCCTGGTCGATTTTCAGGCGCGTAACCTGGCGTTTAAGCTGGATTTAAGCGGTGACCAGATCGGTGCCTTCACCAAGCTGCTTAAAGGCTTGTATCGCCTGTTTAAAGAAAATGACCTGGCGCTGCTGGAAATCAATCCATTGGTTGTGACCGCCGATGGCAAGCTGTTCGCTTTGGATTGCAAAATGAGCGTTGACGATAATGCGCTGTACCGCCAGAAAGTCCTCGCGGAACAGCGCGATTGGAGCCAGGAAGACAGCAAGGAGGCAACCGCGCACCATGCCGGCCTGAATTACATCGCACTCAACGGCAATATCGGCTGTATGGTGAATGGCGCGGGTCTTGCGATGGCAACCATGGATTTAATCAAGTTGCATGGCGGTATGCCGGCAAACTTCCTGGATGTGGGCGGCGGCGCTACTGCTGAAACAGTGGCGAAGGCGTTCAAGATTATTCTGGCTGACAGCAATGTGAAAGCCATTCTGGTGAATATATTCGGCGGCATTATGCGCTGCGACATTATTGCCGAGGGTATTATCACTGCGGTGAAAGAGGTCGGAATGCAGATTCCGGTGATTGTGCGTTTAGAAGGTACTAATGTGGATTTAGGTAAAAAAATGCTGCAGACAAGCGGGCTTAATATTATTTCAGCCGAAGGTTTAACGGATGCTGCCCAGCAGGCAGTGAATGCAGTGCGCAGCAGTGCATCAGAGAACGGCGCGGTGACAGCATGAGTATTCTCGTCAATAAAAACACCAAAGTTTTATGCCAGGGCTTTACCGGTAAGCAAGGTACTTTCCACTCTGAACAGGCGCTTGCTTACGGTACCAAAATGGTAGGCGGCGTTACGCCGGGTAAGGGCGGTCAGCTGCATCTTGGCTTGCCGGTGTTCAATACAATGCGTGATGCGGTCAGCACCACCGGCGCCAATGCCAGTGTGATTTATGTACCGCCAGCTTTTGCAGCCGATTCGATTCTGGAGGCAAGTGATGCCGGTATCGAGCTGATTATCTGTATTACGGAAGGTATTCCGGTGCTGGATATGCTGAATGTCAAAGCTGCATTAAGGGCAAACGGCACCAGGCTCATCGGCCCTAACTGCCCGGGCGTGATTACGCCGGATGAATGCAAGATCGGCATTATGCCGGGCAGCATCCATCAGCGTGGTAAAGTGGGTGTGGTATCACGTTCCGGCACCTTGACTTATGAGGCTGTGCATCAAACTACGGCGCTGAACCTGGGTCAGAGTACCTGTGTCGGCATAGGCGGCGACCCGATCAAAGGCCTGAACTTTATTGAATGCCTGCAGATGTTTGAAACTGACCCTGAAACGGAAGCGATTATCATGGTGGGTGAGATCGGCGGTTCAGATGAAGAAGCTGCGGCTGAGTTCATCAAGAGCAATGTGAGCAAGCCGGTGGCTGCGTACATTGCAGGGCAGACTGCTCCCGCAGGTAAGCGCATGGGGCATGCCGGTGCGATTATTTCCGGCGGCAGCGGTAAAGCCGTCGACAAGATCCGTGCTTTGGAAAATGCAGGTGCAGTGGTTGCGAGTTCACCGGCAGGCCTGGGTGAAGCGGTGCTTGCTGCGATCAACAACAAAAAATGAGGTCTTTGCACGGATGGGCAGACACAGCCCGTGCAAATATCCCAAATGATTAAGGGCTAATTCTTTAGTGAATCGCATGCATATATCAGTTAAAGGTTTCATTGCTGTCATGATGGCAGGGCTTATTGCCGCCGCGTCTCCGGTTATCGCAGCCGAAGATATTCCGTACCTGCTCACGGCAGCCTCAAAGGGTGACTTGGCTACGGTTAACGCGATGCTCGGTAGCGGCGCGAACCCGAATGTGATCGATGAAGACGGGTTAACGGCTTTAATGTACGCAGCCCGTAAGGATAAAGCGGATGTTGTATCAGCGCTGATCGCAAAAGGTGCCGACATCAACGCCAGGGATAAGGGCGCATGGACCGCTTTGATGCATGCTACCAAGAAAAACAATGTTGCAACCGCGAAAGTCCTGCTGGATAAAGGTGCCGATTTTAAAGCGCGGGATGGTGCCGGCTGGAGTGCATTTGGCCTGGCTGCAATGTCCGGCTATTCATCGATGGTTGAGTTGTTTATCCAGCATGGGGTCGATGCTAATATCAAAAGTGATGACGGAAAAACCGTGTTGATGCATGCTGCCAAGAGCGGTGATCTGGCCACAGTCGGGGTGTTGGTTGACTATAAAGCGGATCTGGCAGCGCGGGATCAACTCGGCGTGACAGCCCTGATGATCGCGGCACGCGGTGGGCATGCGCCGGTAGTGGATGCATTAATCAAGCGTGGCGCAAAAGTTGACCAGAAAGACCTATCCAAGTGGACAGCCCTGACCTGGGCCGTTAAAAAAAACCAGATCGAAGTGGCTAAGGTGCTGGTGAACGCCGGTGCAAATGTCAACAACCTGGATTCTGAAGGTACGCCGTTACTGCACATGGCGGTAGATAACGGCAATGCAGAGATTGTGAAACTGCTGCTTGCAAACAATGCAAAAGTCAAAGCCAAAGACCAATATGGCCTGACTGCACTGGTTTATGCGCTCAAGGCGCAGGATACCGAAGTTGTCAAATTGATCAAGGATGCAGGCGGCAGCTATTAAAGCCGCGTTCAGTTTCTTCATGATCAGAAAAACTTTCAATTGATGAAAATCGCAATTGCTCAAATCAACTGTATTGTCGGTGACATTGCCGGCAATGTAGAAAAAATCTGCCAGTATGCGATGCAGGCAAAGTCACAGGGCGCTACCCTGGTGCTGACGCCGGAGCTTTCCTTATGTGGCTACCCGCCTGAGGATCTGCTGCTAAGGGCAGACTTCCTCAATGCGTGTGAGCAGGGGCTGCACGCGCTTGCTGCACGCCTCGCCGGTATTACCGTAATCGTGGGGCATCCCCACCTGGAAGACGGTGCCTGCTTTAATGCGGCATCTGTGTTGCAGGATGGAGAAGTGCTGGCGACTTACCACAAACATGTGCTGCCGAATTATGCGGTGTTTGATGAAAAACGTTATTTCAACCCCGGCAGTGATGCACTGGTGTTTCAGCATCAGGGGGTTCACATCGGTGTGCTGATCTGTGCTGATGTGTGGGAAGCGACGCCAGCCCTGGTCAGTAAGGCGGCCGGTGCAGAGTTGCTGCTTGCGCTGAATGCTTCGCCTTTCCACATGGAAAAGCAATTCACGCGCATAGAAAAGCTGCGCCAGCGCGTGGCAGATACCCGGTTGCCGATTGTCTATGCCAATCTGGTAGGCGGGCAAGATGAGCTGGTATTCGACGGGGCATCATTCGTGCTGAATGCAGACGGAGCGATTACGCATGAGCTACCGGCATTTGAAACAAGCCTGTGTATTGTTGACTTTGAGCACGCATCCCCTATGGCCGGTTCGATTACCGCATCCTTGGCGTTAGAGGCTTCTGTTTATAATGCTTTGAAGCTGGGGCTGGCTGATTACGTCAATAAAAACCGATTTCCGGGCGTAGTGCTGGGCATGTCGGGGGGCGTTGATTCTGCGTTAACGCTGGCGATTGCCGTGGATGCACTGGGGGCGGATAAAGTGCATGCCATTATGATGCCTTCAGAATTCACCGCTGATATCAGCGTGAATGATGCCCGTGAAATGGCTGAAATATTGGGCGTAGAATATAGTGAAATAGCGATTAAAGAATTATTTGATCAATATCTGGAAGCTTTGTCACCGCAGTTCCGGGATATGCCGTTCGACGCCACGGAAGAAAACCTGCAGGCGCGTATTCGCGGTATGCTGTTAATGGCTGTTTCAAACAAGTTCGGCAGTATTGTGGTCACGACCGGTAACAAGAGCGAGACTGCAGTGGGTTACTGCACCCTGTACGGTGACATGGCCGGCGGCTTCGCCTTGCTGAAAGACGTGCCGAAAACGCTGGTATATAAGCTGTGTCATTACCGTAACGGTTTATCCAGGGTCATTCCTGAGCGTATTATTACACGGCCGCCCTCAGCAGAGCTGCGCGCTAACCAGGTGGATCAGGATAGCCTGCCGCCTTATGACATATTGGATGGCATCATTGAGGCCTATGTTGAAGATGACCTTGGCCGCGAAGCGATCATCGCGCAGGGTTACTCGGCGGCGGATGTCAACAGGGTGATTGCCATGATTGACCGCAATGAATACAAACGCCGCCAGGCGCCGGTCGGTGTTCGCATCACGCACAGGGGGTTTGGCAAAGACCGGCGGTACCCGATTACGGCCAAACTTTCTAATTTTTGGTAAGCTGTAATAAATGCATCCGCGGTCAATAAAACGATCGGCAGCTGCATCAGGATTTATAAGAGATTTCGCTGAAAAGCTTAATTAAATAATTTTAATCAAGAAGTTCCGGGAGTTAAGCGTATGAAAAAAATCGAAGCTATTATTAAACCATTTAAACTGGATGACGTGCGTGAAGCGCTGTCTGACATTGGTGTGAATGGCTTGACTGTGACTGAGGTTAAAGGTTTTGGCCGCCAGAAGGGTCATACCGAGCTTTATCGCGGTGCTGAATATGTGGTGGATTTTTTACCTAAAATCAAACTGGAACTCGTGATCGCAGACGCCATTCTGGATTCAGCCGTTGACGCGATTATCAAGGCCGCCCATACCGGTAAGATCGGCGACGGCAAGATTTTTGTGACTACCGTTGATCAGGTGATACGTATCCGCACTGGCGAAACCGGCGAGGCCGCCGTTTAATTTTTGATATAAATTCAACACTCGCGTTGTCAGCTTCACCTCGCCGTACTATGCGTACTGTCTTCGGTTCGCTTTCTAGCGATTGTTGTTTTATATCAAAAACCAGGCGCTGCGGTTTAATATCTGCATGCATATTGAACCCTGACTGCGCTTAGTTTTATGCCGGCAATTTTTAAAACCATCCTTTTACTTACCATATCAAACGTCTTCATGACGTTTGCCTGGTATGCCCATCTCAAGAACCTGAATAACAAGCCCTGGATGATTGCCGCACTGGCAAGCTGGGGTATTGCGCTGTTTGAGTATATGTTTCAGGTGCCTGCGAACCGGATCGGTTTTACCGTGATGTCCGTGGCGCAGCTTAAGATTCTGCAGGAAGTGATTACCTTGTCGGTATTCGTTCCATTTGCCGTATTTTATATGCAGCAGCCTTTGAAGCTCGATTTCCTGTGGGCGGGGCTGTGCCTGATGGGCGCTGTGTATTTTATGTTCAGGGCTTGATGTCGCCCTGTATCAATCGCTTATGCGCTATTAATAACCCAGCGCTCTAGCGCCCTGGTAGAACACAAAACTCACCACCCATGCCAGGCCAAGTGACCACGCGATGGACAGCCACATGAACGCATTGCTTTTGGATTCATTCCTGATTGTGGCAATCGTGGACAGGCAAGGCGTATATATCAGCGTAAACAGCATGAAACTCATGGCCTGTACCCAGTCAATCTGCGTTGCCATCTGCGCCATCAATGCATCACCCTGCATGCCATAAATCACGGCAAGTGCACCGACCACAATCTCTTTAGCTACAAAACCAAAAATAAGCGCGATGGCCAGCTCGTGGTTGATGCCGATCGGGTCAAGTACCGGGCTGAAAAACACGCCGATCTGGCCTGCATAAGTGCCGATGCTTGCCGGCGCTACATTGCTTGGGAAGTTGGTCAGCAGCCAGACTAATATTACCCCCAGGATAATGAATTTGGTGGCGCGGTTTAAAAAGTGTTTTACTTCCTGCCAGCCGCGCAGAACGATTTGGCGTAGCGTAGGGAAGCGGTAAGGCGGCAGTTCGAGAATAAATGGCTCTGCATTTTTATATTGTTTCTGGAACAGCACCGCAGTCAGGAACATGGTCAGGAAGCTCATCACATACAGTGAGAACAGTACCAGTGGAGCATGTTTGGCGCTGAACAGGGCAGCGATGATAAAGATGAACACCTGCAAGCGTGCGGAACAGAGCGAGAGCGGGATGACCAGCATGGTCAGCAGCCGCATCGGGCGTGAACGCATGATACGGGTGCCCATAATGGCCGGTACGTTGCAGCCGAAGCCCATCAGCATCATCACAAAGCCGCGGCCATCCAGCCCCATTTTTGCCATCAGTGCATCCATCAGGAACGCCGCACGCGACAGGTAGCCGCTATCTTCTACCATCGACATGACCAGGAAGAACAGGATGATGATAGGAACAAAGGCAGCCACTGTTGCTACACCGTTATAGACGCCGTCCAGCAGCAGGCCTTTGAGCCATGCCGGGCTGCCGGTGAGCAGCGGTTCCAGCAGGCTGCTGCGGATAAGGTCTAATGCCCATGCGAGTGCATCCTGCAAAGGGCCGCCGACCGCAAAAATGAACTGGAACAGCAGGAACATGGCTGCAAAAAACAAAGGCAGCCCCAGCCATTTGTGCAGCAGTATCCTGTCGATTTTATCTGTAGTATCGTCGGCCAGCGTGGTTGGGATCTGCACGTGTTTTTGTATCAAATCCTCCATCTCGTGTTCAATCTGGCTGTCTTCCTGCAGCAGCAGGTTGATGTTTTTGGGGTTGGTGGTCGCTTTTTGCTCATTCACAATGTGAGCGGCCACTTCCAGTGCTTTAGGCAAGCCTTCGCCGTATTTTGCGCTGATCGGTATCACCGGCAATGCCAGTTCGGCTGCGAGGTTCTCGGTGTTGATGGTGATGCCCGCGCGTCTCGCTTCATCCGTCATGTTCAGGACGAGGACGATAGGCGCACCGAGCTTTTTCAGTTGCAGCAGTAATGAAAGCTGGCGTTCGATCTGTGTGCTGTTCAGGAGTACGATCAGCAGGTCGACAGAGTTGCTCGTCAGGAAATGCCTGACGACCTGTTCATCTTCAGAAAAGCCGTGCAGATCATATATGCCCGGCAGGTCAATCAGTTCTGCAATATGGCCGCCAAGCAGAATTTTGGCGCTCATGAGGTCGACAGTGATGCCTGGCCAGTTTCCTACGCGGGCAGATGCGCCGCTGATGCGATTGAACAGGGTGGATTTGCCGGTATTGGGCATCCCTAATAGGGCAATGCGCTTCATATTGACTGACTTCTAGATGGGGTGGGTTTGAATGCGCGATGCTTCGTTTGCGCGCAGGATGACATCGGTAGTGCCAAGCCTGACCTGAAGCGGGCCGTTAAAGCTTGCGCGACGCATGATACTTAATGTTTTGCCTACGCGAAAACCCAATGCCGATAGTCTGTGAAATAGCGACTCATCAGCTTCAATCGCTGAAATGACAGCTTGCTGACCAGTTTCTAATTGAGATAAAGGTTGCATATTTTTTAAGTCGACGCCAATTTATAAATGATAATTATTCTTATTATCGCATAATTATTTACTTGTGTATGTGCCGATAATCGACTATTTAATAAATAAAAAAAGACCCTGTTCAGGGTCTTTTTTATGGGTGATACCTAGAACTTGAAGGTTATTTGGCGATCTCGATTTTTGCCTTGCTGCGTAAATCAGACATGAGTTTTTCAAGATTGCGCTGCTGCAGGTTTTTCTGCAAGCCATCTTTCAGTTTTTCGTAAGCCAGCGGCTGTGCCGGGCGAGTATCAACCAGCTTGATTACGTGCCAGCCGAATTGCGTCTGCACCGGGCTTGCTGAAACAGCGCCTTTTTGCAGGTTGGCAGCAACGTCGCTGAATGGTTTGACCATAGAGGCAGGTGAGAACCAGCCTAAGTCGCCGCCTTTATCTTTAGAGCCGGGGTCGATGGATTTATCTTTAGCCAGTTTTGCAAAGTCGCCGCCCTTGTTTAGCTGGGCAATGATGTCTTTGGCTTCGGCTTCGGTTTTCACTAAAATATGGCGCGCGTTGTATTCTTTATCGCCATAAGCTTTTTTATACTGCTCGTATGCGGCTTTGGTATCCGCGTCTGAAATCGGGTGTTTTTTTACGTAGTCCTGCAGGAAGATGCTGGTCAGCAGCTTGCGGCGACCCAGTTCTTCGCGAGCCAGGTAATCCGGCTGTTTATCGAGGCCAAGTTTCTGCGCTTCTTGATACACCAGCTCTGAACTTACCAGCTCATTGATAATCGCGTTTTTGGTGTTGTCGTCAATTTTTTGGCCGCTTGCTGCGATGTCTTTGGAAATGACATCGTAAATAGAATCTTTGATCTGTTTGCCGTTGACCGTAGCGACAGCATCGGCAGCAAACACTGAAGGTGCAAACGATAAAACTGCAAGTGTAATTAACGTTTTTGTGAATTTCATGTAAAAATCCCTAATGTGTTGAATTTAAAATAAAAAACCTGAAATGAAGAACTTTAAAGTAAAGAATGTAAAGTGCCGTTTATATTTCATCCGTTGCCGTGGCATGAATACTGAGTGCGTGTATTTTGTGCGGCATAAGATCGGTAAGGGGTTGATAAATAAGACGATGGCGCATTATCAGCGATTTTTTGCAAAAATGCGAGCTTGTTATATAGAGCGTAAAATGCCCGCCACCGCCGTTGCCCTGGTGGCCTGCGTGTAAGGCGCTATCGTCGATGATTTTTAGTTCGGTCGGTTCCAGCACCTTAAGGCGGCTGCTGATTTCATCAATCAATGACATTTAAGGTAAGGTTTTCCGGAAAGGTTTGACGGTGACCTGCCGGTACACGCCGTTAATCGTGAATGGGTCATGGTTTGCCCATTCCCTGGCTTCATCCAGGGAGTCGAACTCTGCGACAATCAGGCTACCGCTATAACCATTGCTACCGGGGTCATTACTGTCGATTGCTGGGAAGGGGCCGGCCAGCAGCAGGCGGCCTGCATTCTGCAGGGATGTCAGTCGGCTCAGGTGTTCTGGCCTGACTTGCAGGCGCTTTTCCAGGCTATCGGGAGCATCTTCAGCCATGATCGCATACCACATTATTCGGAGTCTCCGTTTGATTCTTCTTTAGGGATGTATTTGCTGATAAGTACTGTCTGCACAATAATGAATAAAATCATGATGCCGGTAATGCCGAACAGTTTGAAATCCACCCAGATATCCTGCGAGTAGTGATAGGCAACATACAGGTTCAGAAAACCCAAGCCCAGAAACAGCATTGCCCAGGCGATATTCAGCTTCGACCAGATCGGGTCAGGCAGGCTGATTTGTTTTTCCATCAGACTGCGTATGGGGTTTTTGTTGAAAAATAACTGGGAGCCTAACAAGCCTGCCGTAAATAGCCAGTAAAGAATGGTCGGTTTCCATTGTATGAATTGCGGGTCTTTCAGCAGCAGTGTGGCACCGCCGAATACGGTAATGATCACGCCGCTCATCATGAGCATTTTATCAACCGCACCATGACGGATTTTGACGTAAATGATCTGCGCGATCGTGGCGGCCATTGCAACTGCGGTTGCCGTAAAAATGCCGAAATACTTGAATGCAATGAAAAACAGTATGACCGGAAATAAATCGAACAAAAACTTCATATAGGCTCTTCAGTTAGGTGACTTTTCTAAGGTAAACGCCACAAACAAATTTAAAACAATGCTTTAGGCGAGTGCGCTATTTTGCTATGATTAGCTATGCGCTGCAAGGCGTAAATTGTAATACTTTAGGCAGTGCCGCAGGGTGCTGTCAGCAATGGTTTTAACAGTATTTGACCTCAATATATATTCTGGATGTAACGCAGGCGCTGTGCGCCTACTACAAATATCTTAAATGATTGACCTTCACTCACATTCCAATATTTCAGATGGGCTGCTTACCCCGTCTGAACTGGTAGCGCATGCGGCTAATAACGGAGTGCGCGTGCTGGCGTTGACAGATCACGATGATATTGGCGGCTTGCAGGAGGCGCGGCAGGCCGCAGCGCAGCACGGTATCAAGTTGATCAATGGCGTTGAGATTTCAGTAACCTGGAAAAAACGCACATTGCATATCGTCGGGCTGAATGTCGACTCCGATGATGTCGCTTTACAGACAGGGCTGGCGGCGGTGCGTTCGGGGCGGCTTGAGCGCGCGCGGCAGATGGCTCTCAGCCTGGAAAAATCAGGCATTCATGGCAGCTTTGAAGCGGCATCTTCCTATGCGCAGCAAAGTATCCTGACGCGCATGCACTTTGCGCGGTTTCTGGTAGAAGGCGGTTATGCTAAAGACCCCAAGGCCGTGTTCAAGAAATACCTGATTAAAGGTAAACCCGGTTTTGTGAACCATGAGTGGATGAGTCTGGAATCGGCGATTGGGTTGATCCTTAATAGCGGCGGTGTTGCGGTTTTGGCGCATCCCGGGCGCTATGAAATCAAGCGCACCAACATGCTGTTGCTGCTCGAAGAGTTCAGGGCGCTGGGCGGCACCGCAATTGAAGTGGTCACCGGCAGCCATACCGCTGCGCAATATGTGGAATACGCCAAATATGCACAGCTGTTTGGATTGAAAGCTTCCCAGGGTTCTGATTATCATGGCAAGGGCATCAGTTTCATGGGCATGGGGCGCTTGCCCGAGCTGCCGGCCAATTGCATCCCGGTCTGGCAGGACTGGCCGGGGATGACTGCATTGCTAGCTACATTTGATAATTAAGGGCGCTTTTATAAATGCAGAGTTTAGGATGCAGTACAAGGCGCACGGAACGCAGGAGCCGAGATAGTATGTGGTATACAGCGAGGTTACGAGTACCGCGCAACGCAGTAATGCGCATAAAAAATGTATTTATAGAAGTGCCCGCAAAAAATCATGTCACAGTTTTTTAACATTAACCTGGATAACCCGCAGCCACGCCTGATTGCACAAACTGCAGATATCTTGCGCAAGGGTGGCGTTATCGTCTACCCGACAGATTCCGGTTACGCGCTTGGCTGCATGCTGGGCAATGCCGATGCGCAGGCGCGCATCCGCCAGATTCGCGGTGTAGATGACCAGCACTTGTTTGCGATGATGTGCCGCAACCTGAGTGAACTCGGTAATTATGCAAAAGTCAGCAATGGTCAGTTTCGCCTGCTTAAAGCCAATACGCCCGGCGCCTATACCTTTATCCTGAATGCTACGCGTGAAGTGCCGCGCAAGCTGCAGCACCCCAAGCGTAGTACCATTGGTATCCGTGTTCCGCAGCATACGGTCGTACAGGCAATCCTGGAGGCAATCGATGCGCCGCTGCTGACGATGTCGCTTCACTTTCCGGACCTGGATATTGCAACGGTCGCGCCCTGGGAAATCCGTGAACGCCTGCAGCGACAGGTTGACCTGGTGATCGAAGTGGAGCATTGCCTTGAGAGCGCCACGACCGTGATTAATTTAACGGAAGATATTCCGGTACTCGTACGCGAAGGGCTGGGTGATATTTCGCCTTTCGGTTTTGAGCCGTAGTGTCAGTACGGTATGTTGTAAATTTTAAATTATGAGAGCCTTATGGATTTAACAGTCATACAGAAAATAGTCATTTACGCCTTGCCGGTGATTTTTGCAATTACCGTGCATGAGGCCGCGCACGGCTACGCGGCCAGGCACTTTGGAGACATGACCGCATTTAATGCCGGGCGCATTACCCTTAACCCGCTCAAGCACATCGACCTGTTCGGTACCATTATATTGCCGGCGCTGACGGTCATGCTCGGTGGCATACTGTTTGGCTGGGCAAAACCGGTGCCGGTAGATTTTCGCCGTTTGCGCAACCCTAAGAAGGATATGCTATGGGTTGCCGCTGCCGGCCCCGCATCCAACTTTGTAATGGCGATATTCTGGGCGCTGGTCATGAAGTTTTCAGTCAACGCACCGGAGGCATTTGCATTGCCGATGGCATTGATGGGCAAGGCTGGCATCACGATCAATGTCGTGCTGATGGTGCTGAACCTGCTGCCGCTGCCGCCGCTGGATGGCGGCCGCATTGCCGTGAGCCTGCTGCCGATGAACCTGGCTCGGCCATTCGCGCAGATAGAGCGTTACGGGTTCATCATTTTGATCATTTTGTTATTCAGCGGCGTACTCGGCAGAATACTGGAGCCGCTGATTAACCTGGTCTATGTGCTGATTTCGGCTATTTTCTAGTGCTGTGTGCTGTGTAAGCCGCTGCAAACATGCATTTGCGTGGTTTTAAATACGATACCGTGGTTTTAAATACGATACTTAGTATAATAACGGCATATTTAATTTAAGGTTTTTCTTCAAAATGGCAATAGAACGCGTTTTATCGGGCATGCGCCCTACAGGCAACCTGCATCTGGGACATTACAACGGCGTACTTAAAAACTGGATACGCCTGCAGCATGAACATGAGTGCCTGTTTTTTGTGGCCGACTGGCATGCACTGACGACCCATTACGATACGCCGGAAGTCATTGAAGAAAGCGTGTGGGAAATGGTGATTGACTGGCTGGCGGCAGGCGTTGACCCTGCAAGCGCTACCATTTTTATTCAATCGCGCGTGCCTGAACATGCCGAGCTGCATACTTTATTAAGCATGATTACGCCATTAAGCTGGCTGGAACGTGTGCCGACCTATAAAGACCAGCAGGAGAAACTATCCAGCAAGGATTTATCGACTTATGGTTTTCTGGGTTACCCGCTGCTGCAAAGTGCTGACATCCTGATGTATAAGGCAACGCAGGTGCCGGTAGGCGAAGACCAGATACCGCATATCGAATTCACACGCGAGATTGCCCGCCGTTTTAACCATATCTACGGTAAAGAACAAGGGTTTGAAGAAAAAGCACAGGCGGCGATTAAAAAGCTGGGCAGCAAACGCGGTGCGCTGTATGAAGAAATGCGCAAAGCCTATCAGGAAAGCGGCGACGAAGAAGCGCTTGAAACCGCTCGTGCCATGATCGAAGAGCAGCAGGGCATGAGTATGGGCGATAAGGAACGCCTGCTTGGTTACCTGGAAGGCGGCGGCAAGATCATTCTGGTTGAACCCGATTACAAATTGACCCCGGCTTCGAAAATGCCAGGTCTCGATGGACAGAAAATGTCCAAGTCATACAACAACACGATTTCATTGCGTGAAGATGTAGATTCAATTGCGAAAAAAATCAAAACCATGCCGACTGACCCGGCACGTGTGCGCCGTACCGACCCGGGTGATCCCGCTAAATGTCCGGTTTGGCAATTGCATGAGATCTATTCGGATGAGACCACCCAAAGCTGGGTGCAGAACGGCTGTAAAGGCGCGAGCATTGGCTGTATCGAGTGTAAAACACCGGTGATTGAAGGGGTGTTGAAAGAGCTTAAACCGATACAGGAACGCGCAGCGCAGTACGCAGAGGATCCGATGCTGGTTAAGAATATTGTAGCGGAGGGCTGTGAGAAAGCACGCAAACTGGCACGTGAAACCATGCGTGAAGTGCGCGATGCCATGGGGCTGAATTACAGCTAAGTGAGTTTGAATCGAGTGGACTAGAGGCGGTTGAAAACCGTCGGTTTCGCCCGACTGGCGAGATACTTTTTCTTGTGTAGCCAAGAAAAAGTATCCCAAAAGAAGGCTACCCTCAGCCACTTATTTCCTGTGTTGCTCAGTTTCATAGACGGCAATCGAAACTCAGCCTGACAAGCCACACAAAACGTGGCTTGTTGCGGGATTCAAACAGCCGATTGCCGAAAGCCTCCATGAAACTTCCGCTACTCGGCGTGGCTGAATGGGATTTAGTTAAGCACGAATGGTTAGTTACTTATGAAGTAATTACGGCATAGGCTGGAATCTAGGTTAGCTAATGTTTGCAACTTAGATTGTTACCTCCAATAGTTCATAATGGCGAGTTAGTGTTTTATCTGTGTTTATCTGTGGCTAAAAAACAAGGCGATTCATTTGTTACTCACAACAAACGAGATCAAAATCAAAGGCGAAGCTCTCGGTGAGTTGCCGCAGGATCTGTACATTCCGCCCGATGCATTAGAGGTCTACCTGGAGGCCTTTGAAGGCCCGCTGGATTTGTTGCTGTACCTGATCCGCAAGCACAATCTGGATATTCTGGATATTCCTATGGCGGACCTGACGCGCCAATACATGGAATATGTGGAGAAGATGCGCGCAATCAAGCTTGAGCTGGCGGGTGACTACCTGCTGATGTCGGCCATGCTGATTGAGATTAAATCACGTATGCTGTTGCCGAAGCCGGTGGAGCTGGAAGAAGAAAACGACCCGCGTGCCGAGTTGGTTAGGCGCCTCATGGAGTACGAGGCAATCAAGCTCGCAGCGCAGCGGCTGGATGAGATGCCCAAGGTCGATGACGGCTTGTTTGTTGCGCGTGCATATTATCAGCATATCAGCCAGGCCAGGCCGCCTGAAGTCAGTTTGGATGATCTTGCAGAAGCCTGGCGCAATGTCCTGAAGCGCGCCAGCCATTACAGGCACCATAAAGTAGGTCGCGCCGAGCTGTCCGTGCGTGAGCACATGAGCATGATCCTGCGCCGCCTTAAAGAGGATCGATTGCTTGAGTTTACACAGCTGTTCGATGTCCGGGCTGATGGTATCCCCAAGCTGGTGGTGTGTTTCCTTGCGATACTCGAGCTGGCGCGTGAAGGCCTGCTGCGCATCACCCAGCAGCAGGCGTTTTCACCGATTTATGTACAGATTGCTTCAGATATTCATCCATAAGGTATTGGTGCATAGCCATGAGTGAAACCAGTAATATCGCCGAGCTGAAAAATGTGCTTGAAGCTGCATTGCTTACCTCGCAAGAGCCGCTGTCGCTTGACGACATGCTGCGGCTGTTCGCAGACAAAATGGAACGGGCAACGCTGCGTATGCTGCTGGATGAACTGAGGCAGGATTGGGCTACGCGCACCATGGAGCTGGTTCAGGTCGCATCCGGCTACCGTTTTCAGGCGCGTGAGGAATATGCTGTTTATCTGGCACGGCTGAACCCGGAACGGCAGGCCAGGTATTCACGTGCCGTGATGGAAACCCTGGCGATCATTGCTTACCGCCAGCCCGTAACGCGCGGTGATATTGAAGAAATCCGCGGCGTGACGGTCAACTCAAATGTTATCCGCCAATTGCAGGAACGTGACTGGATCGACGTTGTCGGCCAGCGTGAAGTGCCAGGCAGGCCATCACTTTATGGCACCACCAGGCACTTTTTGGATGACCTTAATATACAGTCGCTCTCGCAGCTGCCGCCGATGGAAGACTTTGCGCAGCAGGAAATCCCGATTTAGCCGTTTGTAAGCGAGTGTTATAAATAGCGCTTATATACAGCAATTGCTGTAAAATTCGTTTTTAATCATTAAAGTAAGTTCAACATGGCACGTCCCTTCAAGCAACAACGAGATCCCCAGCGCCCGGTGCGCAGGCCTGCAACTAATTTTACAAAATTAGAAGTTGACCCGAATGCGCCGCCAGCGCCTACGCAGCGGCTGCATAAACTATTGGCATTGGCCGGCTTGGGCTCACGCCGCGATATGGAGGAGCTTATTGCCAGCGGGCGTGTCACTGTGAATGGGCAGGTGGCGACTGTAGGGCAGGGCGTTACCGAGCATGATGTGGTGCGGCTGGATAGCCGCCCGCTGCGCTTGCCGTTTGAAGCCGAATTACCGCAGGTGCTGATCTACCACAAACCGGAAGGTGAAATTGTCAGTCAGGATGATCCTGAAGGCCGTGCCAGCGTGTTTGATAAACTGCCAAAAATCAAGCATGGTAAATGGATTGCGATTGGCCGTTTGGATATGAATACCAGTGGCCTGCTGATATTTACGACATCAGGCGAGCTGGCTAACCATTTCATGCATCCGCGCTATGAAGTCGAGCGTGAATATGCCGTGCGTATTTTCGGCGAACTGACCGAAGGCCAGATGGCGCAGTTGAAAGAAGGTATCGAGCTGGAAGACGGCCCGGCCAATTTTGACAGCATTACGTCACAGGGTGGCGAAGGTGCAAACCACTGGTACCAGGTGATTCTGCGCGAAGGCCGCAACCGCGAAGTGCGCCGCCTGTTTGAAGCGTTTCAATTGCCGGTCAGCCGTTTGATGCGTGTGCGTTTTGGCCCGGTGAATCTGCCGCCTCGCGTCAAGCGCGGACAAATGCTCAAACTTGAGCAAAAAGAAGTGGTGGGTTTGCTTGAGTGGGCAGGGCTGGAAGTGCCTAAAGCGCCATTAAGGCAGCTTACCCAGCGTGAAAAATTAAAAGCGACGACCGTATTTACCCCCAAAGTACGCAAGCAGCGTATCAGTGCCCTCGACAGGCCGCCTCCGACAGCGGATGACGGCGGCAAAGGCAGGCCGCATCGCGGTAAAACTGAAGCAGGGCGCAATTCTGCTGCCAAGAAACCGGTACCTAGAAAACCTGCTAACCGTCGTGTGCGCCAGACCAGTGATTTGAATGCGCCGCAGATGCAGAAGAAGAGTGATAGGAATAGGGGTAGGGGATAGCAGTCTGTCTCACTCGGCTAGCTAGATACTTTTTCTTTTACTAGATTGCCGCGGACTTCGTCCTCGCAATGACGGATAAAAGCAAAAGCTAACTTAACCACAGATAAACGCAGATAGACGCAGATAAAACCAAAATCTGTTTAACCGTCGATGCACGCCGATAAAACCCAATCCTGTCATTGCGAGGGTGTTAGCCCGTGGCAATCCAGAGTTTTTGGGCTATTGGCCTTTATCGCTTCCCCAAACGCCACAACGACGTGACTTCCGCTTTTCTTGCAGCATGCAGCGGGTCGCTGGCATCGAGTGTTTTCTGATGCGTGGCTTTGGTGTCGATTTTCTCAATCACTTTCAGGCCGGCTGCATCAATCCAACCCTGCAGTTCTTCACGTGTCCTCAAGCCCAGGTGTTCTGCAAAGTCCGAGAGTATCAGCCAGCCTTCGCCGTTGTCGTTTAAATGCGTTTTAAGGCCATTTAAAAAGCCTTTCAGCATTTTGCTGCCATCATCATAAACGGCAGATTCCAGCACTGAGCTGGGGCGTGCCGGCAGCCAGGGCGGGTTGCATACAACCAGGTCTGCCTTACCATATTCTTCATCCGGGTACAGATCTGCATCCAAGATGGTGACGGTTTTTTTCATCTCCAGCTGGCTGATGTTTTTTTGTGCACACTCCAGTGCGCGCTGTGAGTTGTCGGTTGCGATTACTTTTTTGATGCCGCGGTGTGCGAGGATCGCGGCCAGTACGCCGGTACCGGTGCCGATGTCCAAGGCAAGGTTGCAAGGCACCGGTAATGGTGCGGCATCTACCAGGTTCAGGTATTCACCGCGAATCGGCGAGAACACGCCGTAACTTGGGTGAATTTTATTATTGATGGCAGCAATCTCGACGCCATTTTTACTCCATTCGTAAGCGCCAATCACACCTAATAATTCACGCAGCGATACGACGAATGATTGCGCTTCTTTGCCGTACGCATGTTCGCAGGCGGCTTTTACATCCGGCGCGCGGCGCAGGTTGATATGGTAGCCAACGCTGACCTCAATCAGCAGCATGCCTAGAATGCGCGCTTTTTGTGATTGCGCCTGACGATGCAGGTGAAATGCCTCTGTCATGCTTGCAGCGGCTTTTTTAGGTTTCTTCCCTGGGCGGTCGATACGGCGGCTGATAGCCTGCATCAGCTGTTTGGCATTTTGAAAATCACCGCGCCAGAGCAGGGCTGTGCCTTCGCAGCATAACTTGTAAGCGGCATCAGCCTTGATGGTGTCGTCTGCAACCTGCACACGCTTGGGGGCTGGCGTGTCGTTTTCAGAATGCCAGTTAGCGGTTTTTGGTTTGCCGGCTTCTTGCCAGCTGATGGTGGGGGTTGGATTGTTCAAGAAGTGAGCCTAAGCAAGTTTAAGTTTATAAAAGACAATTTAACCACAGATATAACCGTAAGCCAGTATTTGGCTTTCTCAATTTGCTAAGCCAGTGAAATTGGCAAGCAAAGTGTAAAAGGTCATCACCGCTCACTAAAGGGCTACGTTAAAGCCATGAGTGGAAGCGTGAAATACGGATAAACCTGTGTTCAGTTTCATCATTATGCTGCAAGAACACAAGTGTTCATCAGGAAAGCGCTGATTTATTCACAAAACCGTCATTGCGAGCGAAGCGCGGCAATGACGATTAAACCAGCACTCTTTAACAGAGGTATTTATGTCAGTGTTTATCTGTGGCAAATGTTTTTTGCGATGCGTTACCGTTAAAGCAATTGTTCTTTAGTGAGCAGAAATACAAACTGGTCACCGGATGAAACCTCCAGCCAGGTGAACGGCAACTCAGGGTAGGCTTCAATCAGTGCATCACGGTTATGGCCGATTTCAACCACCAATACGCCGTCATCAGTCAGGTAGTTGGCTGCCTCGCGCAGGATGGTGTGCGTGTGGTCTAAGCCGGCAGTGCCACTACCCAGCGCCAGCTGTGGTTCGTTACGGTATTCGGCAGGCAGTTCAGCCATCGAGGGTGCATCTACATAAGGCGGATTGCTGATAATCAGATCGTACTGTTTTGGATTGCCGTCTGTATCTCGAAGCGCGCTGAACATATCGGACTTCACAGCAGTTACGCGGTCTTGCAGGCCATAGTTGGCAATGTTGATGTTGCATACATCGATTGCGTCCGCTGAAATATCAACAACATCAATTTCAGCGTCAGGGTAAGCGTCTGCTAATAAAACGCCTAAACAGCCGCTACCGGTACAGATATCCGCAGCACTGTTGACCAGCTCCGGGAATTCTATCCATGGCTGTAAACCATCGTTGACCAGCAGCTCGGCAATGAATGAGCGTGGAACCAGTACGCGCTCATCCACAAAGAATTTGTAGCCTTGCAGCCAGGATTCCTTGAGCAGGTAGGCGGTTGGCGTATGTTTGCTGATACGCTCATCGATAAAGTTCGCAAGCTTGGCACGCTCTTCACTGGTCAGGCGTGCATCCAGGAAATTATTCAGGGTGTCATGAGGCAGGTGCAATCCGCTCATGATAAGCCAGACCGCTTCGTCGTAGGCATTGTCGGTGCCGTGCCCGTAAAAGATGTCGGAGTTTTCAAAGCGGCTGACGGCATAGCGGAGCCAGTCGCGGATGTTGAGAAGTTCTTGTGTGGTTGATGTCATATATTTATTGGCCGCAGATAAACGCTTTACAGAATTTGAGAGTTTAAACTAAATTTCAATTTAAACCGCCGATAAACGCCGATGAACGCCGATATAAACTGATTATTAGAAGTGATTGACTATGCGTCTTATCTCTACTTTTGGATTGCCGAAGTTAATCAGTAAACAAACGGACAAGTTTGTAGCTTTAAGGTAATTCATGCATTGTGCCTGATGAATTGTATCTAGCCCTTTACAAGCCTTTAGTTCAACAATAATTGAATTGTTGACCATAATGTCAGCTGTGTACTCGCCAACGATAATGTTTTGATACAAAACATTTAAATTTTGCTGTTGATTGATTTCCAGCCCTGCATTTTTTAGTTCAATGCATAAAGCATTCTCATAGACTTTTTCTACAAAGCCGCTACCTAGTGAATTACTAACTTTGTAAGCACACCCAATAATTTTTTGACTGATTTCATCAAGAAGAATTTTGTTTTTATCTGCGTGCATCGGCGTTTATCGGCGGTTAATTAGTTTTCAGCAGCTTTTCCATCGTCAGTTTATAAGTCTCTTTCAGAGGCTCGATGTCTGCCACACCCACGCATTCATTCAGTTTGTGGATGGTTGCATTCAAAGGCCCGAACTCAATTACCTGCTTGCAGATGTCGGCAATAAAGCGCCCATCGGATGTGCCGCCGGTGGTTGATAGCTCCGGCGTTACGCCATAAGCCTGCTCAATGGCGCTGTTGATGGCATCCACCAAATTGCCGCGCGGCGTGATGTAGGGCGGTGAGTATTCCCATTCCAGTGTGTAGTCGAGTTGGTGCCGGTCTAGAATTGCATGTACTCTGGATTTTAAATTTGCCTCAGTGCTGCCCTGACCATTCAGTTCCGGGCAGAACCTGAAGTTGAACAGAATCTCCACTTCACCCGGTACTACATTGGTGGCGCCGGTGCCGCCGTTCATGTTGGAAATTTGCCATGAAGTAGGCGGGAAGTATTCGTTGCCGTTATCCCATATCGTTTCCACCATATCTTTAATGGCAGGTGCCACCATGTGAATCGGATTTCTGACCAGGTGCGGATAGGCAATGTGGCCTTGCACGCCTTTTACCGTGAGCTTACCCGAGAGTGAGCCGCGGCGGCCGTTCTTGATCATATCGCCCACCACTTTGTTGCTGGTGGGCTCACCCACGATGCAGTAATCAAAATGCTCGCCGCGTGCTTTGAGCGCTTCAACCACCTTAACCGTGCCATCTACTGCCACGCCTTCTTCATCAGAAGTGATGAGCAGGCCGATTGAACCGGCATGGTTAGGGTTTTCTGCCACAAATTCTTCAATGCTGGTGATGAATGCAGCCAATGAAGTCTTCATGTCGGCTGCGCCGCGTGCATAGAGCATGCCGTCTTTAATGGTCGGCTCAAACGGCGGGGTGTGCCATTTGTCGAGCGGGCCGGTCGGCACTACGTCAGTGTGACCAGCAAATACGATTAAAGGTGATGCAGTGCCGCGACGTGCATAAAAGTTATCTACGTTGCCAAAGCGCATACGCTCGATTTTGAAGCCCAATGGCTGCAGGCGCGAAATCATCAGTTCCTGGCAGCCGGCATCTTCCGGCGTGTTGGATTGGCGTTTAAGAAGATCTATTGCTAATTCTAAGGTCTTGCTCATGGTAGACACGTTTCTTTGTATGCGTTTTCATCAAAGCCCAAGCATAAGATCTTGCCGTCTTTGACTAAAATCGGACGTTTAATCACTGAAGTTTTTGCCTGCATCAGCGCAGTGGCTGAGGCACCGTCGGTAATGCCGGATTTTGTTGCCTCATCCAGCCCGCGCCAGGTAAGGCCGGCGCGGTTGATGAGTTTTTCCCATGGGTATTGCGTCAGCCAGTTGTTGATGCTGGTTTCGTCGATACCCTGTTTTTTGAAATCATGAAATTCGTAGGCGATGTTATTGGCATCCAGCCAATCGCGGGCTTTTTTGACCGTGTTGCAATTAGGGATGCCAAACAACTTCATGCTTCATTCCACTCCTAAATTAAGCGTGCATTTTGTTGCACTCGCTTGCCGTACTATTTGTACTGTCTACGCTCATGCGCCGCATTCACACTTAATTTAGAAGCGGAATGCGTGATCTAAATACCATTGGTTATCACAAGCGCAGCAGGTTCATTTTAGATGCCGCGTAATAGTTCGTTGATACCTACTTTACCCAAAGTTTTGGCATCCACTTTTTTCACGATTACAGCGCAGTACAGGCTGTAGCTGCCGTCTTTAGATGGCAGGTTGCCGGAAACCACGACTGAACCGGCAGGAACACGGCCGTAGAATACTTCGCCGGTTTCGCGGTCGTAGATTTTTGTAGATTGGCCGATGTACACACCCATAGAAATCACGCAGTTGTCTTCAACTACAACGCCTTCAACTACTTCTGAACGTGCGCCGATGAAGCAGTTATCACCGATGATGGTGGGGCCCGCTTGCACTGGCTCCAGCACGCCGCCGATACCAACGCCGCCGCTCAAGTGTACGTTTTTACCGATTTGTGCGCATGAGCCTACGGTTGCCCAGGTGTCTACCATGGTGCCTTCGCCGACGTTTGCGCCGATGTTGACGTAGGAAGGCATGAGTACTGCATTTTTGCCAATGAATGAACCGCGACGCACGATTGCGTTTGGCACTACGCGGAAACCACCGGCTTTGAAGTCTTCTTCAGTGTAATTAGCAAATTTTGGCGGGACTTTATCAAAATATTTGGTCACGCCGTCGTCCATCAATACGTTTTCATCCAAGCGGAATGACAATAACACGGCTTTTTTCAGCCATTGATGCGTTTCCCATTGTTGCGTGTCACCAATACGGCTGGCAACGCGCAGTTTGCCGCTGTCTAAATCGGCCAGCACTGAAGCAACTGTAGATTTTATTTCAGCGCTTGCATTGCTTGGGTTGATATTGGCGCGGTCTTCAAACGCGGCTTCGATAATGCTTTGACGTGGATCCATATTAAAGTCTCTACTTAAATTGAGTTGGTAATTGGTTAAGTTGCTTAATTTCAATAATCCGTTATTTTAACTCAAACAGCGCTATCGCCCAAAAATAAAGCATCAAAAATAAAGCGCACGGCATTACTGCCATGCGCTTTGATGAATTCAGGCAGCGTATGCGCTGAGTTGCTTATTTACCGGCCTTTGCCGCTTCATACAGCGGGCGTACTTTAGGGCTTAACGCACGTAATTCAGTGATGCGGTTCTCACTGGCGGGGTGGGTGCTCAGGAATTCCGGGGGTTTGGAGCCGCCTTGAGCTTCCATTTTCTGCCACAAACTTACTGCGGCATCCGGGTTGTAACCGGCGCGTGCGGCGAGTTCCAGGCCGATTTTGTCTGATTCACGTTCCTGTTCGCGGCTGTTCGGTAGCGCGAAAAACAACTGTGAACCCATGCCGGCCGCCTGAACCGATGCGTTGCCTACGGCTGTGCTCGTGCCTTTTGAGATGACTGCCCCCAGCGCTTGCAGGCCAAATTGCTGCACATAAGCCTGTGACATGCGTTCACGGCCATGTTCGCGCAGGGCGTGGGCGATTTCGTGCCCGATAACGGCGGCCAGTTCATCATCGGTTGCCTTGAGTTTTTCTATCAGGCCGGAGTACACCATAATCTTGCCGCCAGGCATGCAGTAGGCATTGAGCTGGTCATTTTTCTCTACGTTGACTTCCCAGTTCCATTTGGTGGCATCAGCTCTGAAAACGCCAACTTTGCTGATGAGCCTGTTGGAGATTTTACGCACGCGATCAAGCTCTATTTTGTCCGCATTCAGCGCTTGTTTCTGCTGTGCGGTTGTCAGCGTTTGTGCATAAGCCTGGCTTGACATGTCGGTTACATAAGAGGCGGGCAGAAGCATGAACTGCGAGCGCTTGACGCCTGCTACGCTGTCGTTGGTGGTGGTGGCACAGCTGCTGATCTGTGTTGCCAGGATGGTTGCGATGGCCGCCAGGGTGATTTTTTTGAATGAGAATATTGTTTTCATTTTTATACTCCGTATGAATGAACAGAAGTCTAACGTTTTACGATCAGCATCGGTTGATCTTGACCGTAAGGGTTTCTCAAATCAGATTTAAAGCAATATATTTTAAGGTAATACATACAGATGTTAAGAATAATGCCTGTATTTTAGATTGATGTTCGTATCTTACCTCTATCGTTAGAATGATACTTGCGCACCAAGTTCTACCACGCGGTTTGGCGGCAATTGAAACTGGTTGGTAATCGTTTCTGCGCTTCTGAACAGGCCGATAAATATTTTTTTACGCCAGAACGCCATGCCCGGGTTCCGGTTTGCGATCAGGTTTTCCTTGCCGATGAAGTAAGAGTTGCTCATTTCATCCAGCTCCAGCCCTTTGTCAGCGCACAGCTTGAGATCCCTTGGCAAGTCCGGTTCATCCTTAAAGCCGTAAAGTACCGATACTTTATAGAATTCATGGCCGAGTGCTGCTACTTCTACGCGGTCTTCAAGCGGTGCATGCGGGATGTCGAGGAACTTGACTGTGAGCAGCACCACTTTTTCATGTAGCACCTTGTTGTGTTTCAGGTTGTGCAGCATGGCGTGCGGTACGCCATCCGGGTTCGGCGTCATGAAGATGGCGTTGCCGGCAACGCGGGTGGGCGGGTGGGTGCCTATCGCTTCAATGAATGGTTCAAGTGCCATCGCCTCGTTCTTGAGGTGGACATAGAGGATGGTACGGCCGGTTTTCCAGGTGAGCATCAGTGTAAAAATAATGATGCCGATAAACAGCGGTACCCAGCCGCCATCCGGAATTTTAAGTATATTAGCGGTAAAGAACGCTAGATCTATGGTCAGGAATAACACGACCAGGCTGATAGTGCGTGCCTTGCTCCAGCCCCATAAGTAGTGAAATACGATGCCGGCCAGCAGCGTGGTGATCACCATGTCGCCTGTTACGGCAATGCCGTAAGCTGCCGCCAGATCGCCGGAAGACTGGAAGCCGATGACCAGTGTCATCACCGCGAGCATTAATCCCCAGTTTACGCGTGGCATGTATACCTGACCCTGATGGCTTTCTGAGGTGTGTTCAACGTGCATGCGCGGCAGGTAACCGAGCTGCAGTGCCTGGCGTGAAACCGAGAATGCACCGGTAATGACGGCCTGCGACGCAATGACAGCGGCTAAGGTTGCCAGTATGATCATCGGGAACAGCATCCACTCCGGTGCGAGCAGGTAAAACGGGTTTTTTACCGATTCCGGGTGCTGCAGCACCAGGGCGCCCTGGCCAAAATAGTTGAGGATCAAGGCCGGCAATACAAAGCCGAACCATGCCATGCGGATAGGAAACCTGCCGAAGTGACCCATGTCGGCGTATAAGGCTTCCGCGCCGGTCACCGCCAGTACGACTGCACCCAGTGCCACAAATGCAATCCATGGGCTGGTTTCAAAGAAGGCAATGGCATAAAGCGGATTAAGCGCATTCAGGATGACCGGGTAGTTCAAGATTTCCAGTAAGCCTAATACGCCCAGCGTGCCGAACCATAGCAGCATGATCGGGCCGAATAGCGCGCCGACTGTGGCAGTGCCTTTGCTTTGCGCCCAGAACAGCGCGAACAGGACAAGCAGCGTGATGGGCAGGATAAGCGGGTGCAGGACCGGCGCTGCAAGCTCCAGACCTTCAATCGCGGATAATACCGAAATGGCCGGGGTGATCATGCCGTCTGCATAAAACATGCAGGCACCTAAAATACCCAGTAGCATGATGATGCGCTGTTTTTTTTCGCTGTCAGCCGAGCTGCGGCTTGCCAGTGCAAGCAGCGCCATAATTCCGCCTTCGCCGCGGTTGTCTGCGCGCATGATGAAAGCGACGTATTTGACGGATACCACCATGATCAGCGCCCATACGATCAGCGACAGGATGCCGAACATATTGGCTTCGGTGAGCGGTACCGGATGCATGCCTACGGAAAATACTTCTTTAATGGTGTACAGCGGGCTGGTGCCGATGTCGCCGAAGACTACGCCTAGCGCGGCTAGTGTAAGTGCAGAGAGCTTTGTTTTATTGCCAGAGGGGGGTGACATTAAAATGTGAATGTATTTAATTTGAGATAGTTATTATCAACCAATTCATTAGGTCATACCAACATATTTTTGCGCGTGCAGTACAGAGGCGGTACTGACTGAAAAAGTGCGCAAGAAGTTTAACGATGCACTTTGTTGATCACGGCATCGGCCGAGCCGGATCCGAAAGTCAGCCTCACCTCATCACCCTGCTGCAAGCCATCGCTGCTGCTCACAATGCTGCCTTGGGTATCCTGCACAAAGGCATAACCGCGAGTAAGCACCGCCTGTGGATTAAGATGCTGCAGGTTCTGGTTCAGGCGCAGCAGGTTTTGCTGCCTGGTTTTGAGCTGTTGATTCATGGCATTCTGCAAGCGGCGTGTGATTTGTGTCAGCTGCAGTTTCTGCTGTTCGATCTGCTGTGACGGTGAAACGAGTCTGCGTGCCAGAAAGTCCAGCGCCTGCGTGCGCTGGTTCAGCAGGAATTGCAGGTTCCTGGCAAGGTGCAGTTTTACCTGTTTCAGTGAGTGTAACAGCGCCTCACGTGACGGCGTTACCAGCTCGGCAGCCGCAGTGGGCGTGGCAGCGCGCATATCGGCGACAAAATCGCAGATGGTAAAATCGGTTTCGTGACCCACACCGCTGACCGTAGGGATTGCGCATGCCGCAATCGCACGCGCGACAATTTCTTCGTTAAACTGCCACAGGTCTTCAATGCTGCCGCCACCCCGGCAGATAATCAGCACGTCGCATTCAGCACGTGCAGCTGCGGTATTGATCGCATTGGCAATCAGCTCCGCAACGCCTTTGCCCTGTACCGGTGTCGGGTAAATGATTACCGGAATATTGGGCATGCGGCGCCTGAGTGTGGTTAATACATCCCTGAGTGCAGCGGCATCTGCCGAGGTAACGATGCCGATCTGCTTCGGGTGCCTGGGGATAGGCTGTTTGCCGGCCTCGTCAAACAAACCTTCCAGCGCCAGTTTGTTTTTTAGCCGTTCAAAGGCTTCAAACAGGGCGCCCAGCCCTGCGCGCTGTACGAATTCAACCGTGAGCTGAAAATCGCCGCGCGCCTCGTACAGGGTGACGGTGCAGCGTGCCTCGACTTTGTCACCTTCGCGCGGCATAAAGTCGACATAGCTGTTGCGACCCTTGAACATCACGCAGCGGACTTGGGCGCCGGAGTCTTTCAGTGAGAAATACCAGTGGCCGCTGGCCGCGCGCGTAAAGTTGGAAACTTCACCGGAAACCCAGAATAGCGGAAAACTCTGTTCCAGCACATTACGCGCCATGCGGTTGAGTTCACTTACCGTGATCACTTTTGTAGATGCTGAATTTGCTGTGAAGTCTGTCAATACCGGCTCGCTTAATGGATGATCTGGGTTAAAATGCCTGATCCTGAATTATATCGCGATGACTATGATGCTTAATAAATTTATTGCTGGCCGTACCGGCTACCTGATTGGCTTTCTGGCATGCTTTGGCCTTGTAGGTCTGGCGCTGTGGATACAGACACAATACAACCTGGAGCCATGCCCGCTCTGCATTTCGCAGCGCATCGTGTTTATGGCGCTTGGTATCCTGTTTCTGCTTGCTGCGCTGGTTCCTAAATTCCCCAGGTTCTTTGCCGCACTGCAGGTGTTAACGGCCTTAGGCGGTGCTGGCGTGGCGATCCGCCACTGGTGGATTCAGGCGCACCGTGAGATCGTTCCTGCTGACTGCGGCGTGGGCTTTGATTACATGTTTGAGAATTTTCCGTTAAAGAAAGCGCTGACGCTGGTGTTCAGGGGTACCGGTGATTGTGCGGCGATCGATTGGACTTTCCTGGGGCTGACGATTCCGCAGCTGTCACTGATTGCGTTTATCGGCTTTGGATTATTCGCGCTGTATTTGACCCGATTAAATACAAAATAAGTTGAGTGCTTTGCACAAGCGGTTGCGCTTGTTTGCCCGCCCGCTGATTTCAAGCTGAATTCAAGAATTTAGAGACAAGACTTTTAGAGACAAGACTTTGATAGAGAAAAGACTTCATGTATAAAACAATAGACAATTTTGTCGGTAATACGCCCCTGGTCAAGTTGCAGCGCATGGCGGGCAATACCAGCAATACGATTCTGCTGAAACTGGAAGGCAATAATCCGGCCGGTTCGGTCAAAGACCGGCCTGCGTATTCAATGATCGCCCGCGCTGAAGCGCGCGGTGATATCAAACCAGGCGATACGCTGATTGAAGCTACAAGCGGCAATACCGGTATTGCACTGGCGATGGTGGCAGCGATGCGCGGTTATAAAATGATTCTGGTCATGCCTGAAAACCAAAGCCTGGAGCGCCGCCAGAGCATGAAGGCCTATGGTGCGGAGCTGGTGCTTACCCCTAAAGACGGCAGTATGGAGCTGGCGCGTGATGTGGCGCTGAAAATGCAGGCTGAGGGTGAGGGCATCGTGCTGGATCAATTCGGCAACCTGGATAATCCGCTTGCACATTATGAAGGCACCGGCCCGGAAATCTGGCGTGATACTGAAGGCAAAATCACGCATTTTGTATCCAGCATGGGCACGACCGGTACGATTATGGGTACCTCGCGCTTCCTGAAAGAGCAGAATCCGGATATTCGCGTTGTCGGTGTGCAGCCTGAGGAGGGCTCACAAATTCCGGGTATCCGCAAATGGCCGCAAGAATACCTGCCTAAAATTTATGATCCCAGCCGTGTGGATGAGCTCATTTATGTGAGCCAGAAAGATGCGGAAAACACCACGCGTAAGCTCGCGGCACAGGAAGGTATTTTTGCCGGTATTTCCTCCGGCGGCGCATTGCATGCTGCATTGCAGTTATCGAAGCGTGTAGAAAACGCCGTGATAGTGACGATCGTATGCGACAGGGGCGACCGTTATTTATCGATGGGTGTCTTTCCATCCTGATCCGATGAAAATTTTTGTAACAGCCTGCAGTTTTTTTTGTGCCGTTATTTACAGTTCAAGCGCACAGGCTGTCTCTGAAATTTCAATCCAAGCCGAGCGTGTTGAGCATCCGCAGGTGGATGTGCAGCAGCTGGCCGTCAAGCTGAATCTTAAAAGCGCTGATGCCAGGCTCGGTATCAGCGCTGCAATTAAACAGAAAACCGAAAACGCATGGGTGCAGGCCAGCCTCGAATGTGAGCTGCCGCGCCGTAAACAAGCTGCGCAGTGTGCCAGCGGTCTGTTGAAATCTGAGCGCCTGAACATTCCTTTCGGCATTGAATTTTCGCGTTTGTATTCAGGTAACAAGCCGGATATCGATGCAACCGTACAATTCAAAAATGCCAGTTTCAGCGATGAAGCCGGTTTGCATGCGGCAGAAAAGCTCACCGGCTCATTGGCGATTACGCTGAAAGCCGCAGCAGACGCCTGGCTATGGCGTACCGCTTTGGATTGGCAATCAGGCGAAGTGTTCTGGCAGCCTTTTTACATCGCCAATGGCGGGCATCAGCTTGCCGCCAGTGGCAAGCTGGAAAATGCGCTGCTGACTGTCGACAGCGCACACCTCAAAGTCAAGGATGTGGGAGAGCTGGATGCCAGCGGGCAGTTCAATATCAAAGATTTCAAGCTGGTAAATTTGAATGCCAGCCTGCCAAACCTGAATCTGGCCACGGCTTACCCGGTGTTTTTTAAACCCATGCTGGAAAAAACAGCCTTTGCGAATGCAGATGTCAGCGGATTCGCCGCGTTGAAGCTGGAGCTGCAGGATTCCGAACCCAGGGTGTTCGAATTGGCTTTAAAAGATGTGGATGTTGCGGACAGGAATAATAAGTTCGCCTTTTATAAAGTGAACGCCCAGCTGCCCTGGAGTTATGAGTTTGCCCATACCCTCAGTTTCAGCTACGAAAGTGGTGAGCTATTAAGCCTGCCTTTGGGCAAAACCAATATACAGGCACAGGTGGATCGCTATTCACTGACCGCGCCGGATATCAAGCTGCCTATTCTGGATGGCGCCCTGCATCTGACCAATATCTCGGCATCACGTCGGGCCGGCCAATGGTACTGGCATCTGGGCGCCAGGCTGGATGCCATTTCCATGGAAGATTTCAGCACGCACCTGAAACTGCCGACGATGCAGGGCAAGGCTTCAGCCGAAATTCCTTTGGTGACTTATGCGGCGGGGACTTTAACCACAGACGGCAGTATCGTGTTGAATGTGTTCAACGGTACGGCAACCGTTACGCAGCTGACCATGCAAACCCCTCTCGGTATCGCACCCAAGCTCAATGCAGACATTGCCTTGCGAAACCTGGATCTGGGGGTGTTAACCAGTACATACTCATTTGGCGCGATTGAAGGTAAGCTCGATGGCGATATCAAAGGCCTGGAATTGCAGAACTGGAAACCGGTAAAATTTGATGCGGTAGTGCAGAGCAGCCCCGGCAAGTACCCAAAGAAAATATCACAGCGCGCGGTTGAAAATATCTCGGCTTTGGGTGGTGGTGGCGCAGCGGCGGCGGTGCAGCGTAGCTTTTTGCGATTCTTCGAACAATTTAATTATGGCAAAATGGGGCTAAGCTGCCGCCTGCGCAATGATATTTGTGAAATGGGCGGTGTCGAGTCAACGCCGCATGGGTATGTAATCGTTAAAGGAAGCGGAATCCCCGCAATTACGGTGATGGGGTACAATGAAACAGTAGGCTGGAGCGAATTGCTGGCGCGTATCAAACGTGTGACCGATGGCAACAGCAAGGCCATAGTCCGTTAACCGTTAACACGGACTAAACAAATAATCCGTTAATACGGATTAAGAAAACATAATCCGTTAATACGGATAAAAAAACAGTGCAGTCTCCTGCCGGAATAAGCTGTGATTGAATATAAAAAGGATAAATGATGAAAAATTGGATGCTTGGTTTGGCATTGGTGTGTGTGATACCGGCATGTGTCACGATCAATATTTACTTCCCAGCTGCGGCCGCAGAGAAAGCGGCAGACAAGATTATTGACGATGTCTGGCAGTTAAAAAATGGTGCCGGCAACCCAGCCGTTAACAAAGAAGCATCACCGGCTTCTACTGCTGAATAATCCTGAATTTACGTAAAGGAATCATGATGAAAAAGATATTACTTGGCTTGATGTTGCTAGCCACATTGATCGGCAGCCAGTTTGTTGCCGCCGCTGCTGACCTGGAGGTCAATACCCCGGCCATTTCCGCGATTAAAAACAGCATGCAGGCGCGACATGGCCAGCTCGGCGCTTTCTATGCCAGCGGTGCGATCGGCTTGACCAAAGATGGCCTGGTTGCGGTAAAAGATGCCAATGCCGTGCCATTGGCACAGCGTGGCGCACTCACTGGCCTGGTTAAGGATGAGAATGCTGACCGCAGCAAGCTATATAAGGAAATCGCCGTGGCGAATGGCCACCCGGAGTGGCAGGCAGAAATACAAAGCACGTTTGCCGGACGCTGGATAGATAAAGCGCAATCTGGCTGGTGGGTACAGGGTGCAGGCGGCTGGACGCAGAAATAAGTTAACCGTATGACACCTACTTTAGTATTTGATATAGAGACGATTCCCGATGTCAGTGGCCTGCGTGCCTTGCTGGATCTGCCGCCGGAGACCACGGATGAAGATGTAGCCAATATCGCCCTGCATCAGCGCCGGCAGCAGAATGGCACGGAGTTCCTGCCTTTGCATCAGCATCGCATCTGTGCGATTTCATGTGCCTTGCGAGAAGGCAGCCACTTTAAAGTGTGGACGCTTGGCGATGCGGATGCGTCCGAAGCGGAAATCATCCAGCGTTTTTTTGACGGCATTGAGAAATATACGCCGCAGATTATTTCCTGGAATGGTGGTGGCTTTGATTTGCCGGTACTGCATTACCGCGGCCTGATCCATGGTATCAATGCCAGCCGCTATTGGGATCTGGGTGAAGATGACAAAGAATTCAAGTGGAACAACTATATCAGCCGTTATCATACGCGCCATCTGGATTTGATGGACCTGATGGCCATGTTCAATGCCCGCGCCAATGCACCGCTGGATGACCTGGCAAAGTTATGTGGTTTTCCCGGCAAGCTGGGGATGGATGGCAGTAAGGTGTGGGATGCCTACAAGGCAGGTCAGATACAGGAAATCCGCAATTACTGTGAAACCGATGTTGCCAACACGCATCTGGTGTATCTGCGCTTTCAGCTGATGCGCGGTCATTTAACGCCTGCCGCTTATGAAGCTGAAATCAAACTGGTGCGTGACACGCTGGCAGGCTACAGCGCACCGCATTGGACAGAGTTTCTGGCTGCCTGGAAATAGGGCAGGTAATTTTTATTTTGATTGGCGATCAAGTTTATCTTTGTAGTATTTTATCGCAGTATTTCATCGTGTGAAATTATCACGCTGACGAAAGTCGGTATCCAGCGCCTTTAAGACGCGATAGCTGCTGTATTGGTTATTCGGCAGGTAAACAAATGTGATTGCCCGATGACGTTATTACGGTCATTTGTAAAGCATTCGGGTTAAAATCACGCCTTAAATTCAATCACAGGTTTTTTTATGGCACGTCGTTCGCGCAGTCGCAATTCCATTCCGCAAGTCTTTGAAATTAAACAGGCCGTTATCGAATCTCTGGATCAGGAAGGTCGTGGCGTTGCCCATGTTGACGGTAAAACGGTTTTTATCGATGGCGCATTGCCGAATGAAAAAGTGACCTTCCAGTCGCATCACGTCAAACCCAGTTACGAAGTTGCCAATGTGGTTGATGTGCTGAAACAGTCCAACCAGCGGGTTACCCCCAGGTGCGTGCATTTCGGCAAGTGCGGCGGCTGCAAGCTGCAGCATCTGGATTTTGCGGCGCAAGTTGCAGCAAAACAGAGGTTGCTTGAAAAAGACCTGTGGCATATCGGTAAGGTTAAGGCCGAAAATATGCTGCCGCCGTTATATGGCCCCACCTGGGGTTATCGCCATAAGGCCAGGTTGAGCGTTAAATATGTTGAAAAGAAACAGCGTGTTTTGGTCGGATTCAATGAGAAGTCCACACGCTTTGTGGCTGATATGAATTCATGCGAGGTACTGGTGCCGGAGGTTTCTGCCTTGATCGAACCGCTACAGCAGCTGATATTGCAATTAAGCCTCAGAGATAAAATCCCGCAGATTGAGCTGGCCGTTGGTGAGCCAGCCCCAGGTAAGGGCAGTGAGCCAGACGGTAATAAGCCGGTGATCGTGTTGATATTGCGTATCATGGGGCCACTGGCTGCGCAGGATGAGGCATTGCTCAAATCTTTTGCTGATGCGCATGCCGTTCAGGTCTGGACGCAAAGCAAAGGGCCGGACACCATCCAGCCTTTCTATCCGCTCGATGGCGCAGCGCTGCAATATAGCCTGCCGGAATTTGGCCTGAAATATCCATTCAAACCCAATGAGTTCACGCAGGTGAACCCGCAAATCAATCAGGTCATGATACGCCGGGCGATGCAATTGCTGGCTCCACAAGCCAGCGACAAGATTGCGGATTTCTTTTGCGGCATCGGCAACTTTACATTGCCGATAGCGCGCAGTGGTGCCGGTGTGCTTGGGCTGGAAGGGCTGGCTAACCTAGTTGAGCGCGCCAATGAAAGTGCGCACTTAAATGACATTCGCAACGTCGAGTTCGGTGTTTCCGATTTATTTAAAATGACGCCGGAAGCACTGACCGGCTTAGGCCATTTTGATAAATGGCTGATCGATCCTCCGCGTGATGGTGCATACGAGCTGGTCAAGTCACTCGATTCCGGCAACCGCCCGCAGCGTATCGTATACGTATCCTGCAACCCGGCCACACTGGCGCGCGATGCCGGCGAGCTGGTCAATGAAAAAGGCTACCTGCTGAAAGCTGCAGGCGTCATCAACATGTTTCCGCATACGGCACACGTGGAATCAATAGCACTATTTGAGTTAAAGGCTTGAAATCATGTTGTATAAAAACAACATGTAGTGTTTAGCTGTTGCTGATTTGATGCAAATCAAATTGGCTGTATTTTGCCACTTTTATAATTACCCCAATCGAATTAGGTTTATTTAATTATTTTAAGTGGAGAGTACATAAATGAAAAAATCTTTATTAGTGTTGGCGTTAGCCGCTGCCTTTACGCCGATGTTGGCTCAGGCTGAAGCTGGCGATTGGGTTGTACGTCTGCGTGCTACCAATGTTAATCCAAGCGAGAGCAGTAAATTGGGTGAGAAAACAGACGCCGCTTATGGTGCAGGTACGGCTAATGCATTGTACGGTGGTGCTAATGCAAATCTGCAAGTTGATAGCAACACCATTCCAGAGTTGGATATTTCCTACTACTTCACTAAAAACATCGCTGCCGAGCTGATCCTGGCTTTAGGTACCAAGCATGATGTGAATACCTCTGCCAATGGCGTAAAGCATCAGTTGGGCGACGTGAATCTGTTACCGCCTACGTTGACTGTGCAATGGCACTTTAACCCAGACCAGACTTTTGACCCGTATGTAGGTGCCGGTATTTCTTATGTACGTGCAATGGATAACGGTTTGAACTATGAAGGTATCGCTCCGATCCGTGTTGACCGCAACTCATGGGGTCCTGCACTCCAGGCTGGTTTCGATATCAATCTGACAGACCGCTGGCTGCTTAACTTTGATGTAAAAAAAATCTGGTTTGATACCGACGTTAAACTTGACGCAGCGGTGCTTGGCCCTACTGCTACCGGCTGGAGAAAAATTGATAACCTGGATATCGATCCATGGGTAGTCAGCGTTGGCTTCGGTAAAAAATTCTAATAATTTAGCTTTTGAGTATCCGGTTCTCTAAATTAATACAACCTGAAAAATACTAGAATCTGAAAGCTCCACATTTGCCCCTGTTCTTACCAGCAGGGGCTTTTTTTTATGCCTTTGCTGTGCTGCGGATTACGATAAAAAATGCCTCGCCAGGATAGGTAACCCTGACGAGGCATTGATGTGTATCGACAAACGCTAAGTTCGGATGATCTTTTTTTAGATAATCTTGATTGGATGAGTGCGGCTTAAATGATTTTAGAGAACCTTGCGCGGTTGCGGTCAGTCTGCAAGTAGCGGTCAAACAGCATGGCAACGGCGCGCACAAAGAACCAGCCGAAGTCGGTAACCTGGATGCCGCCATTTTCCAGTACCAGCATGCCTGAGCTTTCCAGCTCTTTCAGCGCCTCTAATTCAGCGGCGAAGTAGCTCTTGAAATCAATCATGTATGCAAGCTCGATGGACTCGTATTGCAGTGAGCCCTGACACATCAGCGCCATGATGACTGCGCGGCGTACCAGGTCATCGCGTGACAGGGCGAGGCCGCGTACCACCGGGAAACGCCCCTGGTTGAGGAAGTCGTAATATTCTTCAAGCGTTTTTGCATTCTGGCTGTACGTTGCACCGATACGGCCGATTGAGGAAACACCTAGCCCGATGAGGTCGCAATCCGGCTGCGTGCTGTAGCCCTGGAAATTACGATGTAACCTTCCCTGGCGTTTAGCAATCGCTAAAGCATCGGTAGGCAGGGCAAAGTGGTCCATGCCGATATAGACGTAACCCGCTTTGGCAAAGGTTGCGAGTGCGTTGGAAAGCATGGCGATCTTATCTGATGCAGCTGGCAGCTCGTAGCTGTCGATACGGCGCTGGGGCTTGAAGCGCTCCGGCAGGTGTGCATAGGCGTAGAGCGCTATTCTTTCCGGCCTGAGTGCCACAACTTGCTCCAATGTCTTTTTAAATGACTCGGAAGTCTGCTTCGGCAAGCCGTAGATTAGATCCACATTGACTGAATCAAATTTAAGGGCACGGGCTGCCTCTACCAGTGAAAATACCTGTTCGGCAGGCTGAATGCGATGTACGGCTTTCTGCACTTCAGGATCAAAGTCCTGTACGCCGAAACTCAGGCGGTTAAAGCCCAGGGATGCAATATGTGCAAGGCGCTGCGCATCCACGGTGCGTGGGTCGATTTCTATAGAGTATTCACCGCCTGGCGCCAGCGTAAAGCTGCGCTTGATCATGGCCATCAGCTCACTGAGTTCATTGTCACTGAAAAAAGTGGGGGAACCGCCGCCAAGGTGCAGCTGTGAAATCGTCTGCCCGGCACCCAGATGCTGCACATGCAGGTCGATCTCTTTGCTTAAGTAGCCGAGGTACTCGACGCTGCGCTCGTGGTGTTTGGTAATGATTTTGTTACATGCACAGTAAAAACAAAGATTTTCGCAAAACGGGATATGCACGTAGATTGACAGCGGCAATGCTAATCCGCCTACTCGTCTCTGGTTCAGCGTCAGCTTGTATTCTTCTTCGGTAAAGGCTTCCACGAAGCGATCCGCTGTCGGGTAAGAGGTGTAACGCGGCCCGCTTACGTCAAATTTCTGTATCGTTTCCGGTGTCAGCAGGGAAAGTGCGTTATTTATGTTCGCGACCGGTTTACCATTGTTAACATCTGTACTGATAAATTCTTCGGGGCTGTTTGCTATCATCGATCTACTCCTAATCTAGGTTTGGACTTTGACAGATATAGATCAGGAAAACTTTGACGCAAGTCAAATTAACTCTTAAATGGTCAACAACAGCGCAGGTTCGCAGGGGGTGCCAATGAGTGTTTGCCACACAATTATGCATTTTGATAGACTTAGCACTGGCAACCGAAGTACGAACGCGGTATCCTTAGTCCCATTGTGTTAAAGCTCCATTGTGTTAAAGCCCCATCGTGTTAATTAAAATTATATGCAACCTTCTTCAAATACACTCGAAGGCCTGAAAGTCGCCTGTTCAAATTGTAATCTTCGTGAGCTTTGCATGCCTACCGGCTTTAGTGCGGATGAAATGCAGAAGCTGGATGAGGTGGTCGAGAAGCGCCGCCGCGTTAAACAGGGCGATGCTTTATTCAGCAGCGGTGAAACATTCACCTCGCTTTATGCGATTCGCACCGGTTTTTTTAAAACCTGCGTCATCAGTGAGGATGGCCGCGAGCAGGTGACCGGCTTCCAGATGGCGGGTGAAATCATCGGTATGGACGGCATTGTCAGCGACCACCACAATTGCAGCGCAGTCGCGCTGGAAGACGCGGAAGTGTGTGTGATGCCGTTTTCGGATATCGAAGTGCTTTCGCGTGAACTGCCTGGCCTGCAGCGGCATGTGCACAAAATAATGAGCCGTGAAATTGTGCGTGAGAATGGCGTGATGATGCTGCTGGGCAATATGCGTGCAGAAGAAAGGCTTGCTGCGTTCCTGCTGAACCTGGTGCAGCGCCTGCATGCGCGAGGTTTATCGCAATCGGAGCTGGTGCTGCGCATGACGCGTGAAGAGATCGGCAGTTACCTTGGCCTGAAGCTTGAAACGGTCAGTCGCGCTTTTTCGAAATTCAGTGAAGACGGCATTATTGAAGTGAAGCAGCGCTACGTCAAAATACTGGCACCTGACGCACTCAAGAAAATATTCAATCCGCAGACTTACTATTAGCAAGCGATTACGCTTGCTGTCATCCAATTAAAGATCGCTATATGTCGCTAGAAGGACATCTTACCCCTGCCAACCATAACCGTGACGTGATCGGCATGCGCTATGTTTACCCGGTAGTGTCGCGCCGTGCCGGTGGGGTTTCGATAGGTATCAACCTGAATGTCAATAATGCGTGTAACTGGCGCTGCATCTATTGTAACGTGCCCGACCTGACCCGCGGAGCGCCTGACCCAATCGAACTTGATGTGCTGGAACGCGAGCTGCGTGCTTTCCTGGATGATGTCCTGCATGGCGATTTCATGCAGCGGCATGTACATGAGGCTGACCGGCAATTGAAAGATGTCGCGTTCTCGGGCAACGGTGAGCCGACAAGTGCAAAAGAGTTTCCGCAAGTGCTGGAGCTGGTTGAGAAAGTGCTGGGTGATTATGGCCTGCTAGGCCGTATTAAAGTACGCCTGATTACTAACGGCAGCCTGATGGATAAACCGCAGGTGCTGGACAGCATGCGCCACCTGGCAAAGTGCAATGGCGAAGTATGGTTCAAGGTGGATGCCGGTAGCAAAGAAGGTATTGCCCGCATCAACGATGTTAGCCTGAATCCGCAAAGCCACATCCAGCGTCTTGCAAGTTGTGCAGCCGCCTGCCCGACATTTATTCAGACCTGCATGTTCGGTCTGGATGGCCATGCCCCAACTGAAGAAGATGTTCTGGCTTACCTGGCACTGATCAGCCAGGTTAAAGATGTGATTAAAGGCGTTCATCTATACGGGCTGGCGCGGCTGTCGTTACAGCCGGAATCCGGCAGGTTGACGCGCTTGCCGCCCGAATGGCTGGAGTCCATGGCGCAGCGTATACGCCAGTTGGGGATTACCGTGCATGTCAGCCCCTAGGGCGGCGTGGATTTACGTGTACGGATGATACGGACGGGTGTGCCGGGTTGCAGCGCAGCGCCAGTTTATGGCGTTGTCCGACGCATCAGTGATTCAGCAGCACATCGCAATCCGCGGCATAGGCAATGCCTTTGCTGACACTGCCAAGCAGCCATTCTTCGACATTTTTCCTGTTGTGTTTGCCGATAACGATCAAGTCTGCATGCAGCGATTTTGCCCTTTCGCATATTGCTTCGGGCGGATAGCCACTGAGGATCTGCCGCGACATGTGGCTGTTGTTCTGTGCGTTTAATATATCGTCCAGTTTATGTTCTGCCTGCGCCAGTGCTTTGGCGCGGTATTCGGCCAGCAGCGCTTCATCCATACCGGCTTTATACATGTGCGCTTCCTGGTTACTGTCAAAAATCAATAACAGCTCTATTTTTGCGGTGGGGGCAATCAAGTTTGCCAGGACAGGCACTTCAGACGAGCCAGCAGACAGGTCTACGGCTGCAACGACCTGCCGATAGGTCTGTATGGAAGCACTCTTGCCTTTGACGATCATCACCGGGCATCTGGCGATTTTTAATAAACGCAGTGCGGTGGAGCCAATCAATTTTGCCAGCAGTGAGTTTTCACCTTGCGCCCCGGCTACGATCAATCCGGCACTGGAAGATGCTGCATAACTTGCAATTTCAGTATGGGCACGGCCGATACGGTTGCAGGTGTGAACCTTTACCGAGAATTGTTTGTGCAGCTGTTCAGCCAGCGTTTCCAGCTGCGCCTTGATGGTTTGCTGTTGCGCCTGCTGATAGTGCATCTGAAAGTCATAGGATAGTTCTGAGCCTACATAGAGATCGAGCGGATGCACAATATGAATCAGGTGCAGTTCTGCGCCGAATTCCTGTGCAAGTAATGCAGCACGGGTTGTGGCCGCATTGGCCGGGCCGGAAAAATCAGTAGCAGCTACGATGTGTTGGATTTTTTGCATAGCGCGCTCCTAATACAATAAACGATTGCCGAGGTATTGCATGACCAGTGTATTCCGATCATAAATTTTTATCAAATATGATCTGTGGCCGTCAGCATGGCCTGACGCGGCATGTTTGATGAATGGCGAAACTCGTTTGCCCGCGGCAGCCCGGGTGATGTTCTCAGCCATTGCGCAGTGGTGTACGGGCGTGGAAAATGCCTCACAGCGGCAGGCTGCTGTGAGGCTGCCGTCACGTTCCGACAGCGTGTCGCAGGTTTAATTTAATAAGGTAAACCCCCGGCTTTGCCGGGGGACTCGCAAGGTTTGACCTATGCGTTGGTCTTGTAATAATCGAAATTAAAATTCAGTAATATTATTCCCTCCCCTTTGCAAGGGGAGGGGTAGGGAGGGGGGGGAGTTAAAGCCTGCGTAATGCATGCAACATGCGACCCCCATCCCAACCTTCCCCCTGATTGGGGAAGGAGTGAAGCCCCGCCGCCTTGGGCGGCTCAAGGTTTTAAGGCTCCTTTGAGGGGCTAACCTAATAAGCCTCCAGCTTTGCTGGAGGTCATTTAACCTACGGGTTTACCGGTTTGATGCCGGTGGCAGCATGGTTGCGGCCTTGCATGGCAGGTACCAGGCCATCATGCTTGCTATCCAGCGTTTTGTTGATTTCAATGCCCTTGCGGTAGTAGTCGCTATCCACCACAGGGTCTGGTACTTTGATGGCAAGATAAAGCGTAGTGAACGATGCAAGTACGACCACCAGGGGGCCGCCTACAACGAGCCACATGTGACCGAAGTGCCACCAGGCCTTTCCGGCCTGTGGGTCTGTCATTTCGCCTGATTCCGTCATTTCATTTGGGTCTGCTATTTCACTTTGTATTTTTAAATTCACGGGTGCTGTTAAATTCACGGTGTGATTCCTTGATCTGTTTAACTGTTGATCTGATATGCAGGGCTGTCATCCGCATGGTTTAAAAAATTGTGCCAAGTATCAGTATTTCATGCGGGCTTGAGTTTGGCGTGGTACTTGGTTTATCGTGGTGCTTAGTCTAGCGCGGTACTTAGTTTATCGAGGTACCAGGAATACCGATTTCTCGGACACGAGTTCATTGCTTTCCGCTGCGCGCACTTCAAATTTCACCGGGTGCGATCCGGATTTGATGGAGCCATCCGGTATCTGTAAACGCACTGGAATCCAGCGTGATTCGGCAGGGTTAACCGTGACGGATTTATCCTGGTCGGCAACATCCGATTCCACCTTGAGGTTGGTAATGCCGCTGGCACCAAGCTGGTAACGCTGGGTGGTTTCCGTAGCGTTCATGATTTGCAGGCGATACACATTTTCCAGCATGCCGCCTTCGGCAATGCGCGCCATTACCCCGCGGTCGCGCACTACATCGACCCTGAATGAGGTTCTGAGCATCAGGCTGGTGAGTAATGACACGATCAGTAAGGACAGGATCGTTGCATAGATCAGCACGCGCGGCCTTAAAATGTGGCGCAGCATTTGTGCATGGTTCCAGCCCAGGTTGATTGCGTGCTGGGTCGAGTATTTAACCAGGCCACGATCGTAGCCCATCTTGTCCATTACCGTGTCACATACGTCAGCACAGGCGCCACAGCCTATGCATTCGTATTGCAGGCCTTTACGGATATCGATACCGGTTGGGCATACTTGTACACACAGGCTGCAGTCAATGCAGGCGCCTTGCTTGCTTTTGTCCATGTCGGTTTTGAGTGATGCTTTGCCACGTGGCTCGCCGCGTTTTTCGTCATAGGTCACGATCAGCGTGTCGTCGTCGAACATCGCGCTTTGGAAACGGGCATAGGGGCACATGTATTTGCACACTTGCTCGCGCATAAAGCCGGCATTGCCATAGGTAGCAAAACCGTAAAACAGTATCCAGAACGTCTGCCAAGGGCCTAAACCCATGTTTACAACAGCATCGCCCAGCTCCCGAATCGGTGTGAAATAGCCAACGAAAGTAAAGCCGGTCCATATCGCGAAGGCAATCCAGACGAAATGCTTGCCGCCTTTTTTCAGTAATTTCCTGGCAGACATCGGCGCATCATCAAGCCTGATACGCGCAGCGCGGTCGCCTTCGATTTTAGCTTCTATCCATAGGAATATTTCCGTGTAGACGGTCTGCGGACAGGTGTAGCCACACCATAAGCGTCCGGCGATTGCCGTAAACAGGAATAAAGATAACGCGGAAATGATCAGGATTCCGGTCAGGTAAATCAGGTCTTGCGGATAAAGCACAAGATTAAATATATAGAAGCGTCTTGCTTCAAGGTCAAACAGTAGTGCCTGACGCTGCCCCCATTCAATCCAGGGTACGCCGTAGAAAAAGAGCTGGGTCAGCCATATCATGACCCAGCGCCATTTTGTAAAGAACCCGAACGTGCTGCGCGGATAGATCTTTTCCGCGGCTGCATATAAGTTGATTACGGCTGCTTCGGTGTTTGCATTCGCAGCATCACTTTTAGCATTCAGGTTCTTTTTACTGCTCATTTTTTAATCCGGCTATTTCGCTTCGTTGTTTGATAAACCCCACACATAGGCAGTTAATACATGAATCTGCTCAGGTGAGAACTTGGCGCCTTGTGCCGGCATCTGATTTACTTTGCCTTCATTGATGCGTTTGATGATCGCTTCTTCACCGGCACCGTGCAGCCAGATATTGTCAGCCAGGTTAGGTGCACCAATCGCCTGGTTACCTGTACCATCGGCACCGTGGCAAGCTGCACAAACCGCAAATTTTTCTTTACCTGCTGCGGCGCGTGTTGCGTCATGGTTGCTGTTTGAAAGGCTTAACACATAGTTGGCAACGTTCTTCACGTCATCTTCAGTACCTACGGCGGCTGCCATTGGCGGCATCATGCCAACACGGCCATTGGTCAGTGTTTCCGTGATTTTTTCAGGGCTGCCGCCATGAATCCAGTCTTTATCGGTCAGGTTAGGGAAGCCGCGGCTGCCGTGTGCATCTGAACCATGGCATTGCGCACAGTTGTTCATGAAAATGCGCTCACCGATGGCTTTGGCTTCCGGGTTGGTTGCCAGTTGATCGATCGGCATCGCAGCAAATTTTGCATAAAGCGGTGCAATGGTTTTATTGGCCGCTTCCATTTCCTGTTCGTACTGGGTTACCTGCGTCCAGCCCAGTTTGCCGGCGTAGGTGCCGATTGCCGGGTAAGCTGCAAAGTAGAATAGTGAAAATACAATGGTAATGATGAACATCCATACCCACCAGCGCGGCAGCGGATTGTTCATTTCACGCAGGTTTTCATCCCATACGTGGCCGTTGGTATTGTCACCATTAGGGCTGGTTGCTTTAATTTTGCTGGTCAGCCATAGCAGTAAAGCGCAGCCGATAACACCACCCACGGATATTACCGTGATGAAGATCGGCCAAAAACTACTGGTAAAGTCGCTCATTTTATTTTCCTCTAAACTTCTTAAAGTGAAGTTTTAATTAAGGTGAAGTTTTAATTGGTTTTTCGGGCTTTTTGCCGTTAGTCATGCGTAAAGGGCAGGTTCGCCGCATCTTTAAAATCAGACGTGTTGCGGCGTTTCCAAACCCAGACCAGGATGCCTACAAATACGCCGAAACTTGCAACGGTAGCAAGGATGCGCAGGGTATTGATATCCATCATGATCTCCCCGGTTATTTCAGGTGTGTGCCGAGAACTTGCAGGTACGCAATAATTGCGTCAAGTTCGGTTTTACCGGTCGCTTCAGCTTCTGCACCGGCAATCTGTTCATCGGTGTATGGCACGCCAACTGCACGCAATGCACGCATGTTAGGCGCCAGTGATTTTGCATCTACCGGCGTTTTTTCCAGCCATGGGTAGGCCGGCATGATGGATTCAGGCACCAGGTCACGCGGGTTGATCAGGTGGATACGCTGCCATTCATCACTGTATTTGCCGCCTACGCGGTGCAGGTCCGGGCCGGTACGTTTACTGCCCCATTGGAACGGGTGGTCATAAACGAATTCACCGGCGACTGAGTAGTGTCCATAACGCAGTGTTTCTGCGCGGAACGGGCGAATCATCTGTGAGTGGCAGTTGTAGCAGCCTTCACGGATGTAAATATCGCGCCCGGCCAATTGCACTGCTGTGTATGGTTCCAGCCCCTTGATTGGTTCAGTCGTCGATTTCTGGAAAAACAGCGGAACGATTTCCACCAGGCCGCCAAAAGCGACCACTACCAGGATCAGCACGATCATCAGAAAGTTGCTGGTCTCAATTTTTTCATGGCTGAAGCCAGTGTTTGTATCTTGATTTGACATGATGATTTCCCTTAAGCGTGAGCTGCAACGGGTGGGATAGTAGCAATCGCTGCCTTACCACTTTTTGCAGTTTTAATAACGTTCCACAACATCACCACCATACCGCCGAGGTAGAGCAGGCCACCCAGCACGCGAATGATGTAGTACGGTTGTTTAGCTTTAACGCTTTCTACGAAGGTGTATGTCAAAGTGCCGTCAGCGTTGATAGCACGCCACATCAGGCCTTCCATCACGC